>Ga0210033_1000056_pt1 | contig 85973 bp, 71 predicted proteins | sample CryGeymeta201501_FD_185465 | JGI IMG/M metagenome (GOLD analysis project Ga0210033, IMG submission 185465) | Groundwater microbial communities from Crystal Geyser aquifers in Utah, USA - Crystal Geyser metaG 2015-01 (SPAdes) (version 2) | ecosystem: Environmental > Aquatic > Deep subsurface >... | reverse complement strand
CAGCACGATCAACGCCCGCACCGCAGCCTGAGCCATCGCAACGCTGGTCAGCGCTCGCGCAAGGATCCGATCAGCCAGCGCGGCGTCCACAAATGTCAGATGCTGGGGTCTTGCGTTTCGATCACCAGCAGCCCCTGGTCAATGGCGGTGCGCAAATTGCGCAACGCCCGGCTGCGATTGATGGTGCCAGACAGCATGATCGCCGCGATGCTGCGCTCACCGTCGATGCGCCGCAGAAACTGCAACCAGGCGGGAGAATCAATGACCGCACCGAGCGATTCGGCAGCAGCCAAAACCCATTGGCCGCTGGCGACCGGTTGCTCGATCAGCCTTACCCCGGGGGCGAAGCCGGGCACGCTTTGATCGCTCACCTCCGCCCCGATGCCCGCTGCCGACCCAGGCGCCATTGGCGCGTGGGTCATCGTCGCCAGCGCCGTCACGGCGCCGCCGCAAAGCGCACTGAACTCCGCCGAGCACAATTCACGTACCGGCAGACTGCCCTGGCGCGGCGGCGGTGGTTTGCCCTCGGCGGCGAGATCCGCCAGCACGCCCATATTGACCAGGCCCATCATCCGGGTCAGCTCGGGTAGCGCCGGGTCACGCCCCACTTCGGCGACGTAGTGGCGAAACCGTTCGGGATGCAGCGGACCGGCGCTGCGCTGCGAGCCGCGAATGGCCTGCTCGATCAACTCGCCGTCGTTGCCGGTGAGTATCGAATACACCAATCGAAACGTGTGATGCTGATCCTTGCCGTAGAAAAACGGCCCTTTTGGACGCTGCGCAATCTGCGCTGGCAGCCACTTGGCGACGGCAGCGCGCAGAATGTGTTTGTCGGTGAAGAGCTGCCGCTGGTGCTGCTCGGGAACCTGGCTCACACAAACGAGCAGTCGATAGTCGAGAAAAGGCACGCGGTTTTCGATGGAATGGGCGGCGGCGGTGCGGTCTTCGTGCCACAGGTGGTAGTCCAGATTTTGCCGGTAATAGCCGTAATATTGATCCCAGATGGTGCGCTCCGGTTGCGCCGCGCTGCCCTGGCGCACGAACGCCTGATCGATCACACCGCGATCAATCAGATCAGCGTAATCACCCATATAGCCGGTGCGAATCGCCGCCGCCGTGGTATCCAACGAGTCGAAAAATTTACCCATTGCCCGCCATCGATCCGGCACCTTGCTGCTGACACCGGCCTGGGTGTCCAGGGTCCAATCGGTATAGCCGCCATTGAACTCATCGGAGCCCTGGCCGAGCAGGATGACCTTCAAGTCGGGATAGATCTGCTTGGCGTAAGCGTGCAGAAAGTACTTGTAGAGTTGCTCGGCGGTAACGCCGGGCATTTCGCAACTCCACAACAGCCGCCGCCAATCGTCGGCATCGATGCGGATATGCTCCAGATCGAAAAACACCTGGTGGTTCGGTAGCCCCAAGTGTTCGGCCAGAAACCTTGAGGCGGCAGCGTCACCGCTGCCGAGCGTGCTTTGACTGATCACGCTGAAGGTCGGAAAACTGGCCTGACGTGCCGCCAAGGCGGTGATCGCCGCAGAATCGACGCCGCCACTCAGAAACACGCCGAAACGCGCATCGGCCATCAGCCGCAGGCGCACGCTATCTTCCAACAGTGACCCGTACTCGGCGATGTAACTGGCGGGATCTTGGGCCGGGGGTGTCTCCGCACGCGCCGGCAACTGCCAATAGAGCGATCGCCGCAGCGCGCCGGTGTCCAGCGAAATATCCAGCAGGCCAGCGGTCGGCACCCGTTCGATACCGAGAAATCCTGAAGAAAACTCGCGTGGCTCGGTATCCAGATCGCTGTAGCGTGCCAGCGCCGCTTGCCAGTCGAAGCGCCGCGGCACCCCCGGGTGGGCAAACAGCGCCTTCAATTCGGAGGCAAACACCAGGGTCTGGCCGGCATCGACCAGGCAATAAAACAGCGGCTTGACGCCAGTGCGATCACGACCCAGCAACACCCGCCGTCGGGTTCGATCCAGCAAGGCCATGGCGAACATGCCATTGACCGGCCCGAACAGATCCAACTCGCGTTGCAGATATAGATACGGAATCACTTCGCAATCGGATTGTGAAGTGAGCGACACCCCCGCCAATTCGTGTTGGCGCAGCGCTCGGTGGTTGTAGATTTCACCATTGACCATGGCGACGACGCGGCCATCGCTGGTCTCGAACGGTTGCTGGCCGCCGGCAATGTCGATGATCGACAATCGGGTGAAGACGAAGCCGACGTTTTGCCAAAGCACCTGCCGACAGTCATCGGGACCGCGATGGCGCATGGCGGCCGCCATCGCTGCCAGCATGTGGCCGTCGCTTTCGGCAATCAGTGGCCGACCCTGCAAATGAATGATTCCGGCAATTCCACACATGGCAAGCACTCACTTCATGGCATCGTGTGATTGCGCATGATAAACGGGACCGGCGCGAAAATACTGGCGATGTCGCTCAAGCCAGGGCGGCAAGCCGTCGGCGTCGCTCCGCCGCCGCCACTTTGGCCGGTGGTTTTTGGCCCGGCTTGGCGTGGGTGTTTTTTTTTGCCGCTGGAATCGGCAGCGACGGCAAGTCGCCGGCAAAATGCGCGGTACTCGCGGCAACGCCGGTGGCGGTAATGGCGTCCTGCCAGTCGGCCATCAGCGTCAGCAGCAACAGTTTCTCGAACTCCGCGGCGAAGCGGTCAATGATCTGCTCCGGGTCGGCGACCAGCAAGGCATCGGTGATCAAACCGCAATGCACTTGGCCGTTGTAACTCAAAATACTGATGCCCATGCCGATCGAACCGGTCTGCGGCACCCAGAACATCTGCTCAACAATCTGGCTACCGGCCAGATACAGCGGCAGTTGCGGGCCGGGCACATTGGTTGCCACCGCGCTCGCCTTGCGGCTGAACATCTCCAGCGCCGGCCGCTGCAAAGACGCCGGACTCATGCCGAGTGCGGCCAGCAGACCAAAACCCACCACCGCCTGACGCGATTGTTTGATCTCGCGCATATTGGCGGCGATCAATTCCAGCCGTCTGAGCGGATTGGCCTCGCTGATTGGCAAGGTCAGAAACACCAAACCGAAATGATTGCCGAGTTTTTTGGCGTGTTCCAACGGCCGCAAATTCACCGGCACGGTGGCGCGAATATCGCAGCCGTCCAGGTCGTCGCCATGCTCCAGCAGATAGCTGCGCAGCGCGCCGGCAGCGGCGGCCATCAGCACGTCGTTGACGGTGCAGCCGAGCGCACGGCCCACGGCTTTGACTTCTTTGATCGGCAGCGGCGCACTCCAGGCGCAGCGTTTGCTGACCCCGAGCGGGCCGCGAAAACGCGTCGCTGGATCATCGGGCAGGCTGAGCGCGTGCGCCAACTCGCGCAAGATATCGCTGCCTTCGTGGGCGAGCCGGCCCAGCATCTCGGGATCGGCGAGCAGTTCGCGGCCTTTGTCGATCAGTGTTTCGGCGACGTGCATGGCCTGCGAAATGCCTTTGCGTGCGGGCGCGATCAAGCGCTCGACGACGCTGCCGTGATCGTCTTTGAACCAGACTTTGGCCAGCGCCGCGCGATGCTCGGCGCAGGGCTTGGTATCGGTCAGCGACAGCAGCACCTCGACCAAGGCAATGCCGTCGGCGTAACAGTGGTGAATACGAACGATCAGGGCGCTGCCCGCGCCGAATTTTTCGACCAGATGAAACTGCCAGCGCGGCTTGGAAGCATCCAGCGGCGAAGACGCCAACTGCGAGCACAATCGCTGCAGCTCCATCTGCCCGGCCTGGCCCGGCAACGCGGTGACCCGCACATGCCAATCCAGGTCGAAATCGGCGTCGTCTTCCCAGTACGCGCCTGTCGCCGTATCCACGGCCTTCTGCCGAAACCGGGGAAACGCCAAAAAGCGTTCCTGCAGCAGGCGTTTGAAGCGTGCCATCGGCAGCGGCCCGGCCAAAATCATGACGCCGGTAATCATCATCAAATTGGTCGAACGTTCCATCCGCAGCCAGGCGGTATCCACCTTGGACATCGGCTCACGGCCACCGTCTTGCATCGTCATGAACTTGCTCCCTAAAGCCGCGACCCGATACCGTGGGGTAGGGTACCGTTGCGCACACATTGTAGGGCGGGGCAACCCACCGACCCCAGCGCGACCGGAACGGTGGGTTGCACCCACCCTACTACTGTTCGATTGGCGTCCGCGCCCAGTGCCGTAGTGGCGGTATCACCAAGGTCGTGAACTCCTGATAGCGGGCGATGGGCAGTTCGTCGAGCCGCAATCGATCGGCACGGAACTTCTGGATTGGCAGCACCGCTGCCTCATACAGCATCACCTCGTGTTCGGCCGGATAGGTCTGCAACAGTTTCTGCACCAAGGCGGCAAGACCTTCGGCCTCGGCATGGAAACGCGTGCAGGACAGATCGCCGCTCAAGGCGACCTGCCAAAGCAGCAGCAGACTGCTGCTATCCAGACAATGATCGCCAACCAGAAATTGCGTCGCTTCCAACGACTGCACGCCACTCTGCCCAGGATCGAGGCCCAGATCCGCGTACAAACACGCTTCGGCCGAAACTGCGGCCTCCATGCGCGCCGGAATTCCGGCGCTGCGCGCTTCGCGGATCGCCGCATGCGGCACCTGCGCAAACACCCCCGGGTGGCCATAGAACACCGCGCAAACGCGCTTGTTTTGTTGCAGCTCGGCGCGGATGGCGGCTTGCATTTCGCGGTAAGTCTGGCGTCGATCTTTGCCTTCGGCGTAGTACGGTGACAAGCTGATCGTGTCTGGGCGCAGATCCATCACCAACGCCAGCGCAAACGCATCGGCCAAACAAAACACGCTGTCGGCTAGACGAATTTCCGAGAGCGCCCGCTCGGTGATATGGCGGCCGAGTTCGATACCGGTGCCGACTACGACCAGCTCTGCCGCTCCTGCGCGTCCTGCGCTCGCGGCACTGGCACTTCCCTGTGCGTCGGCCGCTTCTCCTGCGCGTCCTGCGCTCGCGGCACTGGCACTTCCCTGTGCGTCGGCCGCTTCTCCTGCGCGTCCTGCGCTCGCGGCACTGGCTGCTGCTGGCGGGACCGGTTCACCGGCCTCCACCACCTGATCGCGACCGCCGCGCTTGGCCTGATACATGGCCTGATCGGCGGTGCGCAACAACTGGTCAAAATCATCCGCCCCGGCTGCTGCAGCACACAAACCAAAACTCAGGGTGATGCGTATGTGGTGGTTGGCAACCACCACCGGCTGGATCCGTTGGCGGAGTTGTTCGATCAGCGCTTTGGCGCCCGCCGGATCGGTGTTCAAGTACAGCGTGAATTCCTCGCCACCACTGCGACCCAGGCAGCCGTGCTCGGCACAGACTGCGCGCAACCAAATGCCGAGTTGCCGCAAGACCTCGTCGCCAGCCGCATGGCCGTAGCCATCATTGATCTCTTTGAAGTGGTCCACATCGGCGATCACCACGGTAAAGGGTCGCGCCGCACTGGCCGCCGCACGAAACGCCGCTGCGCCTAGCTCGCGGGCGCTTTGATGGTTGTACAGGCCAGTCAGGCCATCGCGTTCGGACAACCAACGATAGCGATGGCGATCACGTCTGGTCCGGTTCAACAGGTGGGTCAGCGTCAGTGCCATCAGCAGCAACAGCAACACCCCCAGACCCAGCAACCACTGGCGGCGCTCGGCATCACGGGTTTTCAGCGCGGCGATGTCCTGGTCTTTTTCCAACAAGGCAATCTGCTGATCCTTGAAGCGGCTGTGAAACTCCACCTGCAAAAATGCCAACTGGCGGAGTTTGGCTTCTTCCTGCATTTTCTTGGCGGCCTGATCGGCCAGCTTCAACGCCTGCAAGGCTTGCGGCCAATCCCCGCGTTGCTCGGCGACCAAACACTGCTGGCGGCGTGCGCTTTCCAATAGCAGCCAGTTGCCTTGTTGTTCGAATTTCGGTGCCACTTCCGCCAGCAAGGCCTCGGCTTCGGCACGGTCACGGTTCAGCGCCAGCAGCGCCGCCGCCACGTCACTCTTGGTTTCCAGCACACCGTTCTCAAACGCCGCTCGTTCAAATTCACCGAGCGCTACGCGCAGCCAGGGCAAAGCATCAGCGGGGCGCGCCTGCTTCATCAGCATGCTACCCAGCCCCGCTTTGGCGTTGGCGATAAACACCGGGTCTGAAGCCGCCTGACATGCGTCCAGTTGACGGCGGCGACTACGCTCAGAGGCACTGAATTGCTGCGCCAAATCCTGCGCCAGCGCCAGATCAGAAAGCGCCAGGCAGCGTGACCGCAGATCGCTGCTCTGCTCCGCCGCACGCCATTCCTTGTCGGCAAAATCGAGCGACCACTCGCGCTCGCCCACCAGCGCATACAGGTAGCTCGCCATACCCAAAAATCGCACGCGCCCATCACCCCGCTCGGGCAAAATCGCCAGGCCTTCCTTCAACCAGGTGAAGGCACGCTGGTGGTCACCGATGTTGGCCGCCATGTTGACGCCCAGGCTGTAAGCGCGAATGCGCTGAGCCGGTGGCAAGGTTTGTTCGAGCAGGCTTTGCACCTTGTCGATACCGGCACGGTTGTCACCGGCCAGCGCCAGATTGCGCAATCGCAGCAACTCCACCCGGGTCCGCTGTTCGATGGTCGCGCCGGTCAAATCCGGGGCCATCTTTTCAATCAGCGCGGCCGATTGCTGCCACGGCTGGGTGACATTGATTCGCTCGATCTCGGCAATGCGCGCCTCCAGGTCCGGCCCCGCCGAAGCGGCCGATACGAGCAAGAACGAAACCAGTGCCAGGCGGCGCATGACCCAATCCGTTGCGGTCAGTCGTAAGCCTTGACCACCGTGTTGGTGGCGTAGCTGACTTCCTTCAGCCCGGTCAGTCGCTTGATCGCCACATCGTCAACGGCGATCAGTGCGGCGGATTCTTCCTTCGACAAGCCGGCACGCGCAATCACCGCGGCGGGGTCTTTTGCGTAGTCACTCGCCAGGGCGGCGTCGCTCCCGAGTTGCTTCAGCAGATCGAGTAATTTGGACATGATTCCCCTACCTCTCATTGGATTGAATGCGTGGATTCGGCGCTGGGTACGTGCTTGCTGACATTGGCACAAAGCCCGCAAAGTCTAGCTCAGCAGGTCGCGTCTGGCGCCGACCGAATCAGAACGGCAATTTGAATCCGGGCGGCAGAGTCATGCCACCGGTAACCGCGCCCATCCGCTCCTGACTGAGCGAAGCTACCTTGTTGACAGCATCGTTGCAGGCGGCGGCGACCAGGTCTTCGAGCATCTCCAGGTCGTCCCCAACCGCGGCACGGTCGATGCGCACGCGCCGCACCTGGTGGGCGCCGGTCATGGTCACTTCGACCATGCCACCACCGGCCTGACCACTGACCTCCAGCGCTTGCAGTTCGTCCTGCGCACGCTTCAGGTTTTCTTGCATTTTTTGTGCCTGTTGCATCAGGTTACCCAGGGGTCCGCGCATGGTTACTCCTTAATTTGTGCTGGCGTCGATGGCTTGGATGGTGTCAATCAAAATGCGGGCATTCAATTCGCTCACTGCCCGCTGAACAAAAGGACTTTGCTGCAATGCCGTTTCCGCCGCGGTCTGTTGTTCGCGGCGTGCACGCGCGGCGAGTGCTGCCGGTGTATCCGCAGCAGCGTCCATCGTCTCGATGCCGAGGGTGATTTCGCGCCCGAGCAGCCGCGACAACGCATCGCGCAGACCGCGCAGGCTCAAATCGTTTTGCAGATGTTGCTGGCCGACACTCATGCCGAAACGCAGTTGCCGACCGTTGTCCTCGATAAATACCAGATGGGCAGCGAACTCGCGGGTAGGGCCACGCAGCGCCGACTGCTGGTTGAACTGCGCCCACAACGCCGAATCAAGCACCGTGGCAATGGCCGGGGCCGCGACCGACACTGGTGCCAGCGTCGGTTCGGCGGCAGCAACCGCCGACGCTGACATCGGTTCCAGCGCCGCACAGAGCGGCATCGGCACTGCCGCCAGCGCAGCCAAGGGTCGCGCAGAGATCGGCCCAGGCCGCGTTGCCCCAACCGCCGACCGCGGTGCCGATGCCGTCGGCGGGCTTGGCTCGTGGCCGGTGCTGACACGCTGAACCGGCAGCAGAGCGCGGCCATCCGCTGCCGCCGGCAGTGCCAGCCGGGCGCCATCCGTTGGCTGCGGCTGAAACGCCAGCATCCGCAACAGGCACATTTCGAAGCCGATGCGTGCGCTCGGCGCCAACGTTAGATCACGCCGCCCGGTGATCGCCAATTGATAAAACAATTGCACGGTTTCCGGTGCCACCCGGGCAACGAAATCGGCCACCGGCCAAACATCTTCAGGACTGGCCGAAGGCAACAACTGGCCGACCTGGATGCCGTGCAGAAACTCCGCCAGTGCATCGAGCACATTGGCAAAATCCGGTTGAAACTCGGCGCTGGCGGCAATCCGCTCGGCCAGGAGCGCGCCGTCATTGGCAACGATGGCATCGAGCAAACCAACCACGCCACCGCGATCCAGCGTACCGAGCATGCTGCGCACTTCGGCCGCGAGCAACTGGCCACCGCCAAAAGCAATCGCCTGGTCGAGCAGCGACAGCGCATCGCGGACGCTGCCATTGCCGCCACGGGCAATTTCGCGGATCGACTCAGCATCGTGGGCGATGCCTTCCGCTTGCAAAATCTTGCTGAGTTGCGACTCGATCTCGGCAATCGTCAAGCGCTTCAAGTTGAATTGCAAACAGCGCGATAGCACGGTGACCGGCAGTTTTTGCGGATCGGTCGTCGCCAGCAAAAATTTGACGTGCGCCGGCGGCTCTTCGAGCGTTTTCAACAGCGCGTTGAAGGCGGGCTTCGACAACATGTGCACTTCGTCGATCAGGTACACCTTCATGCGTCCACGCGCCGGCGCGTATTGCGCGTTCTCGATCAGGCTGCGCACATCGTCGACACCGGTATTGCTGGCGGCATCGATTTCCAGCAAATCCATAAAGCGCCCGGCATTGATATCCACACAGGCCGAACACACCCCGCACGGCGTGCTGCTGATGCCGGTTTCGCAATTCAACGACTTGGCAAAAATGCGCGCTATCGTGGTCTTGCCAACGCCACGGGTGCCGGTGAACAAAAACGCGTGGTGGATGCGCCCGGAATCCAGCGCATGACTCAACGCCCGCACCACATGCTGCTGGCCGACCAGCTCGGCAAACACCTTCGGACGCCATTTGCGTGCCAACACTTGGTAGGACATGCGTGTACTCATCTCAGGGGAGCGGGCATTGTGCCAACTGTCGGGGCCGGGCGCGAGCGGCAGCCGCGGTCCCGCTCCAGGATCAACCCGCATTGGACAAGACTTGTCCTTTTCAGGCGCGACCGGGCTGGCTATACTCCGCGACTCTTTTTGGCTCGGATCGGCATGCCCGATCATTCGTTCAAGGATATCGACCCCATGCGCAGTGTCTTCGTCCCCCTGCTGGCGCTTTTGATCGCCGTACCCGCCTGCAATGTTCAGGCCGCTGGCGATGCCGTCGCCGGCGAAAAACTGTTCTACACCTGCACCGGCTGCCACGGCATCGCCGGTTACAAGAACGCTTATCCCAATTATTCGGTGCCCAAGGTCGGCGGTCAGAGCGAGACCTACCTGATCAATGCGCTGAAGGCCTATCAAAAGGGCGATCGCAAGCACCCCACCATGGGCGCCCAGGCGCAAAGCATGAACGATCAAGACATCGCCGATATCGCGGCGTTTTTAAGCAACGTCAAGTAACTTCAAGGACCCGGACCATGCGAATTTCCGTTGTAGTGATTGGCCTCGGCGTTGCGCTTTTTGCCGGAACCGCACTGGCTGCCGCCGATCTCAAAGCCGGCGAAAAAGCGGCCACCGTCTGTGCTGCCTGCCATGGCATTGATGGCAATCGTCCGCTCGACGCGAGCTATCCAAAACTCGGTGGCCAGTACGCCGATTACCTGGTCAAGGCGCTCAAAGACTACCGCTCCGGCGCGCGCGTCAACGTCATCATGAATGGTCAGGCGGCGCTATTGAAAGACCAGGACATCGACAACGTCGCCGCGTGGTTTGCCGCTCAGAACGGCCAAATCCGGGATCTGCGCGACGTCAAATAGGGCGTTGCCGCCACGTTTCAGGGGCGCGCCACCCAGCCTTGCTTCCAGGCTTGCACGGCTACCTGCGTGCGATCCGTCAGTTCCAGCTTGGACAGCAGATTACTGACATGGGTTTTCACGGTTTTGTCGCCGATGCCAAGACGCTCGGCGATCTGCCCGTTCGATAGCCCTTGGGCGATGCATTGCAACACCTCGCGCTCGCGCGCACTCAAGGCGTCAATGCCGCTGACCGGGCCCACCGCCGAGCGCAGGCTTTGCGTCAATACCGCAGCGGCCTTGGCGTGCAACACCGCTTGACCGCGATGCGCTTTGCGAATGACATCGGCCAGCGCCTCGGCGCCGATGTCCTTGAGCACGTACGATAGCGCGCCGGCGGCCAGCGCCTGCCGAATATCACTCTCGCGATCAAACGAGGTCAGCACCACGCTGCGGCTGGTCGGCGTGTCGATGGCGATCTGGCGCAGCGCCGCCACCCCGCCGCCGCCCGGCATCACCATGTCGAGCAGCACGACATCGGGCTTGGTTCGGGCGCAAACCTTGGCTGCCGCCAAGGCATCGCCGGCCTCGCCGACAATGGTGATATCCGACTGCGTTTCCAAAAATGCGCGGATGCCTTGGCGCACCAAATCGTGATCGTCGGCGATCACCACGCGGATGCGCGCTGATTTATTCATGGCCCGGCCGCCGTTGCGACCGCTGGCGATTGCGCCCAATGCAAGTTGATTTCCACGCCATCCGCTCCGTTGATCGTCAGTGTGCCACCCGGCAGGGCCGCCGCCCGAACCCGCATATTGCAGAGACCTTGGCCGCCACCGGTGGGCAGCGCCATGCCGCGACCGTTGTCACGCACGCGCAAATGCAAACAGTCGCCCTGTCGCGTTAATTCAACCTGCACCTGGGTGGCGCCACTATGCCGGTAAATGTTGGACATTGCCTCATCCACCAGGCGGATCAGCGTGTCACGGTGCCGCGGGTCCACCTGCTCGGCCGCCGGCAGTTGCCAGTCCACGGTCAGGTCGCCGAGGCGCGCCCAGTCGCGAAGGCGTTGTTCGATTACCTGGCCCCAGGCCGAGGCGTCGCTGTCAGCGCTCTGCAACTCGTCCAGGATGGCCACCAGCTCGTGTTGAATGTCCGCCGCCAATTGTTCGCACTGCGCCAGGCTGGCACGGCTGCTGGCGCCAGCCACGCTGGAACGCATGGCCGCCAGTTGCAGCGAGAGCGCAAATGCCTTTTGTTTGACCGTATCGTGAAGATCACGGGCCAGTCGCTGGCGCTCGTTCAAGGTGGCCAGTTGCGAACGCGCGTGGACCAGTTGCTTGAGTTCCCCGGCCATCTGATCGAGCGCTGCCGACAGCACGCCGAGTTCGTCCGCCGACCGGTCGCCGATGACTACCGCAAAGTTGCCACCGCGCCAAGCATCGGCTGCCGCCGCAATTCGGTGCAGCCGGACCGTCACCGATCGACCAAAAAACCACAGGGTGACGAGACTGAAGACCAGTAAAAATCCGACCAACACCGGCCACTCTTTGCTGGTGCTGAGCACGACCCGATGCCACGGTAGCGGCAGCCGCAATTCCAAAACCAACAGCGCTGGCGGCTCGGCCTTCGGCGCCACCGGCGCGGCGTAGCGGCGCATCCAGACCGGTGATTGCTGGCGCGCCGATTCGATCACCGCCGACGGTCCCGGCAGCGCCAGCGGCTCAGCCGCAATCTGCCAACCCCCAGGGATCATCGGTGCGCGGATCACCCGGCCATCGGCCAATCGCAGTGCCGCCGCGAACGGTTGGTCGCTCAATTCCTGCAACACCGCCGAATCCACCACCGCGGTCGCGCCGGGTAGTGCCAATCCGTCCAGCCAGGCCGCGAGTTCTTGTTGCAGTTGGGCGGGGTCGGCAGCGGCGGTCAGTTGCGTCGCCAACCGCCGCGCTTCGGCGGCGGTCGCCGCCCGCAATCGACCTTTGCCAACGGCGGCGGTGAACTGTTGAAACTCCAGCATCAGCAAGGCCGACTCGACCACGATCAAGGTCGGCAGCGACACCAATAGAAAAAATCCCGCCAATTTCAACGACAGGCGATGGCGGCCCAGCACCCGGGACAGCAACCATTGCGGGGCGTTGGCCATCGCTGCCGGGGGGCGCACGCGGTCAGCGCTTCAGGTAAGGCGCACTGCCGCTGGCATGATCGGTGGCATCGCGCACGCCGGTGATTTCCGGGATTTTGGCTTTCAGCGTTTTCTCGATGCCCTCGCGCAAGGTCACATCGACCATGCCACAGCCATGACAACCACCACCGAATCGCAGCGTCACTCTGCCGTCGGCGTCGATCTCCTCCAAAGTCACGCGGCCGCCGTGGGACGCCAACATCGGGCTGATCTCGGTCTCCAACAGATACCGCACCCGCTCGATCACGCTGGCTTCTGCACCTGGCACTTGGCCCTTGAGTTGTGGCGCTTTGATGCGCAGCCGCTCACCGCCCGCCGCCTGCTCCAGATCAAGTTCGGCACCATCCAGCCAACGGGTGCTGTCTGCCGCCACGAACAAGGTGAAACCCTGGCACTCCACCGACCATTCATCGCCGAGTAGATCGGCCGGTTCGCAAAACTCCAAACGACAATCCGCCTTGGCGGTGCCGGGATTCAACGCCGACAAGCGGATTCCCAGATCGGCGATGCCTTGCTGCTGCAAAATGTGCATGAAGTGCGCTTGCGCCGGTGCGCTGATGGTGAGCATGGACTTTGAAACCTCTTGAAGTGGTGGCCATTATGCCCAATCCCGGACCGCAGTCGGTGGGCGCCGGTTCCGCCGTCATCCCGGTGCGCGGACTTAGGCGTCGCGCAGAAATAACTTACCCATCTTGCTGGTCCTTATCGCCCGCCTGCGTCGTTGCACAAAGCGTCACATAGTCCGACTATGCTCCACTTTGTGCGCCTTGCAGGCGAACGAAAGTCCTGCGCAATCTGCGCAAGTTATTTCTGCGCAACGCCTTAAGCGCGCATGGTGGCGGTTAAACTATGCCGGTTAAACTATGCCGGTTCACCTTGGAGCTTGGCATGCACGATCCACTGACCGCACTATCGCCACTGGACGGCCGCTACGCTGCCAAGTTGGCGCCACTCCGGCCGATTTTCAGCGAATTCGGTCTGATCCAGCGGCGCGTGCAAGTCGAAGTGGCCTGGTTGCGCGCCCTGTCGCTGGCCGAAAAGATTCCCGAAGTGCCACCGTTTTCCGCATCGGCACAAACGTTTCTCGATACGCTCTGCGCCGAGTTTTCGCTTGCCGATGCCGAGCGCATCAAGGCGATCGAAGCGCGCACCAACCACGATGTCAAAGCGGTCGAATATTTCCTCAAGGAAAAACTCGGCCAGCACGCCGAACTGGCGGCGCGGGTCGAGTTCATCCACTTTGCCTGCACCAGCGAAGACATCAACAACCTCGCCTATGCGCTGATGCTGCGCGACGCCCGCGACCGCGTGCTGGTGCCGGTGATCGGCCGGCTGATCGCGGCATTGTCGGCGCTGGTCCAGGCCCACGCGCAACTGCCGATGCTGGCGCGCACGCACGGCCAGACTGCCTCGCCAACCACACTCGGCAAAGAGCTGCGCAATGTGCTGGCGCGGATCGAGCGCCAGTTGTGGCAACTGCAAGCGCAGCAACCGATCGGCAAAATCAACGGCGCGGTGGGCAATTTCAACGCCCACGTCATCGCCTACCCGGAGGTCGATTGGCCACACCTGGCGCAAGCCTTCGTGGCGTCGCTGGGCCTGGCCTGGAATGCCCACACCACGCAAATCGAGCCGCACGACGGCATCGCCGAAATCAGCGACAACCATCGGCGCTTGAACGTCGTGCTGATCGATCTATGCCGCGACCTGTGGGGCTATATCTCGCTGGGCTATTTTCGGCAGGCGTTGAAGGACGGCGAAGTTGGCTCGTCGACCATGCCGCACAAGGTCAATCCGATCGACTTTGAAAACGCCGAGGGCAATTTCGGTGTCGCCAACGCCCTGTTCGATCACTTCAGCAACAAATTGCCGATCTCGCGCTGGCAGCGCGACCTGAGCGACTCCACCGTGTTGCGCAACCTCGGCGTCGCCTTCGGCCACAGCCTGCTCGGGCTGGAGGCACTGATCCTCGGATTGGGCAAACTCCAAGTCAACCAGGCGCAACTGCGCGATGATCTCGACCAGCATTGGGAAGTCCTCGCCGAAGCCATCCAGACGGTGATGCGACGTTACGGCCTGCCAACCCCTTACGAACAACTAAAAGCGCTGACTCGCGGTCGCGGCAGCAGTGCGCAGGCACTGCAAGCATTCGTGCAAAGTTTGGCACTGCCGACCGCCGCCAAGGAAAGCCTGCTGGCGCTCACACCGGCCAGCTACACCGGACTGGCCGCAGCCCTCGCCGACTTGCCGACGGCGCCGCCCAGCACCGCCGACACCACCGGCCCGGCTCAATGAAAGCCTTGCCGATTGAAGTCAGCGCCACCGCCAGGCACGCCTTGGGCATGTCGGCGGAAGCGTTTCTGCGCGATTACTGGCAAAAACGCCCGCTGCTGATCCGTCAGGCGTTCAAGCATTTTCAATCACCGATCACCCCCAACGATCTGGCCGGACTCGCCTGCGAACCCTGCACGCTGTCGCGGCTGGTGCTGCATAAGCCGCGCACCGACCAGTGGAAACTTGAATCCGGGCCATTCACCGAAGCACGCTTCAAGCGGCTGCCGAAAACCGATTGGACGCTGCTCGTGCATGACGTCGACAAGTGGGATGCCGATGTCGCCAAACTCTATCAATTCTGCGATTTTCTACCGAGCTGGCGACTCGATGACATCATGATTTCCTACGCCGAAGCGGGGGGCTCGGTCGGTGCGCATGTCGATCAATACGATGTGTTTTTGTTGCAGGCACTGGGCCAGCGGCGCTGGCAGATCGACGCCCGCGCCAATCCGCCGCTGGCCACGCGCGACAACGTTGCCCTCAAGTTGCTGAAATTTTTTCACCCCAGCCACGACTGGCTGCTGGCGCCGGGCGATGTGCTCTATCTGCCACCCGGCGTGCCCCATCACGGCGTCGCCTGCAACCCGTGCATGACGATATTGCTCGGCATGCGGGCACCGTCCGAGAGCGAGCTGCTACTCGACCTGGTCGAATCGATCGCCATCTCCCTGCCCGAGGATTGCCGCTACGGCGACCCCGACTTGCGCCTGCGCAAAGACCGCCACGCCATCGCGGCCGATGATCTGGCCCGGATCACGCCGGTGATCGACCGTTTACGCAAGCTCAAGCACGCCGAGATTGCCGATTGGTTTGGCGGTTTCATCAGCCGCTATCGTGCCGCTCAAACCCCGGCAGCGCGCGCACACGACCTCAGCGCCGCAACGATCACCAGGCGTCTCAACGTCGGCGCCCGGCTGCACCGGCATCCGTTTTCGCGGATCGCCAGCCGACCCGGAAAAACCCAGGTCCTGCTGTATCTGGCCGGTGATCGCTATCGGATTTCCAAGGCGCTCTATGCCGCGATCATCGAGCCAGCAGGCATCGCGAACGAACATTGGCAGCCGCTTTCTGCCGAAGATCGCAACGCGCTCTGCGCGTTGGTCAACGCCGGTCACTTTGCCCTGTCGCGATAAAGGACAAGCCTTTCATGAAGCCCAACTTCAGCCTGCGTGAGGCCGATTATCAGCAAGACTTTGCCCTGCTGCGCGCCGTGCGCGAGCCGGTGTTTGTGATCGAGCAGAACTGCCCGCTCGCAGAAGAATGGGATGCCAGCGACCCGCTATCGCGGCACGTCATCGCCATCGACGACCAGGGCCAGCCCATCGGCACCGGGCGGCTGACCCCGGAGCAACGCATCGGCCGCATGGCGGTGCTGGCATCGGCGCGTGGCATCGGTGTTGGCGCCGCCGTACTCAAGCGCCTGATCGAGATCGCCGAAGATCTTGGCTATCCGCAGATCCGCCTGAGCGCGCAGGTGCATGCCATCGGCTTCTACCAGCGCTATGGCTTCCAGGCCGAAGGCCCGGAGTACGACGATGCCGGCATTGCCCATCGGCTGATGCGTCGAGCGCTGGCCGCGCCTGCTGCACCCACCGGACCGATCCTGTTTCAACGCAGCCACGAAGCCCGCGCCGCCGCGCTCGCCATCGTCCGCAGCGCCCGCCACCAACTATGGCTGGCCTCGCCGGATCTGGAACCGGTGCTCTACGATCAGGAAGATTTTGTCGCCGCCGTCAAGCAACTCGCGCTCTCGGGGCGCGGCGCGGCGATCCGCATTCTGGTCGGCGATATTCGTAACGCCATACTGCAGGGCCATCGCCTGATCGATTTGGCGCAGCGTCTGCCCAGCTTGATCGAAATTCGACGGGTGCTCCCGGAAGCCTCCGGTCATTTCGCTTCGGCCCTGCTGCTGAACGATGTCGGCGGTTGGATGCAACGCCCGGACCCGCTCAGTTTCGACGGCGAAGGCCACTATCAGGACGCGCCCCGGCAACGTCAATGCTTGCAGGACTTTCAGTACGCATGGGACCGCGCCGAAGCCGAAACCCGCCTGCGCGTCCTGAAAGTGTAGGCGCCATCACCCGAGGCCGTGGCTGACCTCGACGGGGACTTCCACCCCGCTGATTGCACGCCTTCATGGGCGCACGGCATCGCTGCGCTTAGGCGTTGTAAATCATTAAAGGTGGCGGATTGCGAAGGATTTTGCCCCGTCTGCAAGGCGCGCAAAGGGGCGCATCGTTCGACTATGAAACCCTTTGCGCAACGAAGCAGACGGGGCAAAAGACCAGCAAGATGGCACCTTTAATGATTTACAACGCCTTAAGCCCAACCTATGCCCTACAGCGCGTTGTCGGGCGCATCATCGTCTTCCAGATCGATCGCGCCATCGGCATGGCGTTTGACTTGGGTGATGCCGGGGTACATCGCTTCCAGGCGCTGACGCTCCAACTCGTGGGCCGATAGCAGCCCCTGCTGGCAGCGCACCAGGTCGGCCAGACGCTGGTTTTCCAGCAACAATTTGCGATGTTGCAGGGCCTCCGCCACGGCCGATCCCAGTTCAAAATCGTCCCAAGGCTTGCTGACAAAGCGGCTGATCTGAACCCGATTGATCGCCGCTACCAGCGCCTGCAAATCGGCATAGCCGCTCAAGATCATCCGCGCGATCTGTGGTTGTATTTTGATCAACTGCTGCAAAAACGCGACGCCGTCAAGATTCGGCATACGGTAGTCGGTGATCACCAGATCGAATGCACAGACCTTGGCGCGTTCCAGCGCCAGCTCGGGCTCGTCGAAACTCTCGATGATCATCTGGCCACCAAACAACACGCTCGGCATGGCATGGATGGCCCGGCGCAGACTGCTCAGGATGTTGGCTTCGTCATCCACCAACAACAAGCGCGGCGCCGCCACCTTCGACGGGTTTGCGGTATCCGCCAGCACCACGGCGGCAGCATTGCGACTGGAAGTGGTCGTGTTCATGCGCATTCACTCAGGCGCGGTCGGCCGCTGCACCGGCAGGTAGATGTGAAAGGTCGTGCCGACGCCGACGCTGCTCTCCACCTCGATGCGACCTTGGTGCTTTTGCACAATGCTGTAAGACAGCGCCAAGCCAAGCCCGGTGCCCTTGCCGACCGGTTTGGTGGTGAAAAACGGGTCGAAGATCTGCCCCAACTGTGGCGCCGGTATACCCATGCCGGAGTCGCTGATACTGATGCAAACCTCGTCCTTGACGAGCGCGGTGGTGATGTTGATCTCGCCCTTTTTCTCGATCGCCTGGCCGGCGTTGACCAGCAGATTGAGGAACACCTGATTGAGCTGTGAGGGCATGCACTCGATTGAAGGAATTTCGCCGTAATGCTTGTGTACTTCGGTCTTGTACTTGAGTTCGTTCCAGACGATGTTGAGCGTGCTGTCCAGGCCGCGATGCAGGTCGGCCACCACCCAATCGTCGGATTCCAGTTCGCCGGCGTGCGAAAAATCGCGCAAATCCATCACGATCTTTTTGACGCGCTCGATGCCTTCGCGGGATTCTTCCAGCAACTGCGGCAGATCCGATCGCATAAATCCAAAGTCGATGCGGGCCTTGGCCTCGCGGATCGGCGCCAACATTGGCCGCCATTCTTCTGGCAACGCCTGGCACAGGTGTTCGTGCGCATCGAGCAGGGACAGCAGGCCTTTGGTGTAGGTTTGCAAGGTGCCCAGATTGGAATGGACATAGCCAATCGGGTTGTTGATCTCGTGCGCGACACCGGCGGCGAGCTGGCCGATCGAGGCCATTTTTTCGGACTGCAACAATTGCGCCTGCGCCTGCTTCAGTTGTTGGTAGGCCTGTTCCAGTTCGATATGCCGATCCTGCAATTGCTGCTCGCGGCCCCACTCCAAACTGACATCGCGGGCGTGGAACGCCATGCCCAACGCCGTCCCCGCAACCGTAGTCAGCAACTGCATTTCCATGCCGAGATTGCGCCACTGATCGGGGTCGGTGGTCAGACTCCCCAACTGATACTCGGCTTGCAACGAGCCATGCGCGCGCAGGTGTTGCAGATTTTGCGGGCTGAAGACCATCTGCTGCAAACTGCCGGTCAGCCCGGCGTGCATCCAGGTCATCGGTTCCAGCAATAACGCGGCGGCGTTGCGGTAGACCACGCTGCCGCTGGGGTCCAACACCCAAATGGCATCGACCAGGGAATCCAGCGCCTTGAGCGGCAGACTTTCGGCGGCGCTCGGTACCTTGCCGCTGCGATCCGATGTTGCGACCAATTTCATAGTGACCTCCACCGGTAAAGCGGATGGTGCCAGCAACTGGGGTCCACTGCCAGCCAGTCGGGTGGCTGGCCGCAGCAGGCTGCCGGCCAGCGTCGGCAGCGGAGCGGCATAACCGCGGGATACGCCAACCGAATCAGACAAAAACGGGTCTACAACACTGAGCATTGACATGGCGTCCTCGCTTTAGGCTTCGTGATCGAGCGGCATCGACTTGGGTTGCCGCCAGTCCACGCCTGGGTGGATTGGGCGACTGCTGGTTTAGCGACTGCTGACGACGGGCAAATCGACCTGGATCGTGGGCGTGCCGACCTGGATCAACTCGACGCCGTGCAAGGCTTCCGACAATCGGCAGATACGATCACAAAATGGCAGCGCCCCGTTGTCGACGGCGTACCACTTGCCATGCAGGTTGGCGCCGACAAAGGTGTGCAGCAGTTGGGTTTGCGCCTCGGCGGTTTTGAAATCGCCTTTGCGGTTGGTTGGCAGGCGCACCTGGTAGCGGCGGGTTTCGATGCCTTCGCGATTGAGGATGCTCTCGGCGATGCGCGCATTGGTTTCGCAAAAACGCGCGTCGTTGCTGGCGCGAACCAGGGCTGGCGGGCGATCTTCGATCAGCAAGCGGCACAGCGATGACTTCGCGCAATTTTCGTCTTCGGTGCGCAGGGCATTGTCGGACAGTGGCACGGTGAAGCTGGCGCAACCAGACAGCGCCACTGCCAGCGACGCCAATGCCCACAGCCCCAGCCGATTCAGCCGGGAGCGTGGCAGCCGGGGCGCCAGCAGATCGCTGTTGTGGCACTTGCCGGGATGCAGTCCCGGGTCGGTGGTGACGGCCGCACTATCCAACAGCGGGCGGGTGGCATCGGCGGTGGGCGCGGATTTTGCACCCACCAGATGGTTGGCGGCGACCGTGCGATTGGCAGCAAGACCAAAGTTCAGCCGCGCCGCCTGGGTTTGGCAATGGTCAACTCCGTCGCGCTTGAATCCAATCACCGGCAGACAGGCGGCTTTGTCGCTGCGACGATCTTGATAGATCCTGAGTTTGACGTTCATGGCAGATTCCTAGAAGTGAGCCAGAGGTCTGGGATTGGGCTTCGATCAGCGGGGCTTCCCCCCTGGTCAGCAGTCGGCAACTCCAGTGACTTCACTTTAGGAACGCGCCGTTACCTGCGCTATCCGTGCAAATACGTACGCCCCTTCGCGCATGGCATATGGCATAGGTTGGTGGTGAGCGTATGTGAACCCCAACAATCTCCACCACAACGCGAACCACCCAAACCGCGCTCCGCCTCTGGCTTGGTTGGGCATCGCTACGCTCACCCCAACCTATGCCAACGAGTGGCGCGCGCCTGAGTTACCCCGGCGGCGGTCCACCTTGCAAGCGCATGCGCACCAGATCGGCCAAGGTTTGCGCCGCCATTTTTTCCATCAGGTGGGTGCGGTGGATTTCGATCGTGCGATGACTGCCGCCGAGAATGCGGGCGATTTCCTTGCTGGTTTTGCCCGCCACGATTTGCTCCAGCACTTCGTGTTCGCGCGGCGAGAGCGTGGCCAGGCGTCGCGCCAACTCGTGGCTTTCTTCGGTCGAGAGCCGCTGCTGCTGTTGCCGCTGGATGGCTTGGCGTACCCGCGCCAGCAGGTCTTCGTTGTCGAATGGTTTTTCGATGAAATCCACCGCGCCTGCGCGCATCGCCGCCACCGCCACCGGCACATCGGCCGCCCCGGTCAGAAAAATGGTCGGCAAATCGACCGCGCGTTGCTGAAGCGCCGCCTGCACTTCCAGGCCATCCATGCCGGGCATTTTTACATCCAGCAACAGACAACCGGGACGATCCAATCGCGCCTGGCTCAGCAAGTCGGCGCCGCAAGCGTAGCTCTCGACGGCCATGCCAGCGGCGAAAAACAAACGCTGCAGAGCCGAGCGCATGGCGGCTTCATCATCGACCACGATGACCACGGCGGCTTCGACCGGCGCGCCGTGGCCACGGCGATGCGGCGTTACTGTCGGCGTTGCTGGGGTCATGACGCTAGCCTCGCTGGTGGTAGTGGGACACCACGTAGTTCTCGATCAGCTCGAGAAACTCTTGGGCGATGTGGTCACCGCGCAAGGTGACGGTTTTCTTGCCATCGACGAACACCGGTGCCACTGGCGCTTCGCCGGTGCCAGGCAGGGAAATGCCGATATTGGCGAACTTGCTTTCGCCGGGTCCGTTGACCACGCAGCCCATCACCGCCAGCGTCAAGTTCTCGACGCCGGTGTGCTTGAGTCGCCACTCGGGCATGCGCGCTCGCACATGATTTTGCACCGACTGCGCCAACTCCTGAAAAAAACTGCTGGTGGTGCGACCGCAACCGGGGCAGGCGGTGACCAACGGCGTGAACGCGCGCAGACCCATGGTTTGCAGCAGTTCCTGGGCGACGACGACTTCGGCCGTGCGCGATCCGCCCGGTTCCGGCGTCAGCGAAATGCGGATGGTGTCGCCGATGCCTTCTTGCAGCAACACCGAGAGCGCTGCGGTCGAGGCGACGATGCCCTTGCTGCCGATGCCGGCTTCGGTCAGACCAAGGTGTAGCGCGTAATTCGAGCGCGCGGCCAAGGCCCGGTAGACGGCGATCAAATCCTGCACGCCGCTGACTTTGCACGACAGCACGATGCGGTCGCGGCCCAACCCAAGCGCCTCGGCCCGCGCTGCCGATTCCAGCGCCGAGCGGATCAACGCCTCGCGCATCACCGTGGCCACATCCCAGGGTTCGGCGCGTGCATGATTTTCGTCCATCATCGTCGCCAGCAAAGTTTGATCGAGGCTGCCCCAGTTGACGCCGATGCGCACCGGTTTGGCGCACTGCATGGCAAACTCGATAATCGACGAAAACTGGGTATCGCGTTTGTGCCCAAAGCCGACGTTGCCCGGGTTGATTCGGTACTTGGCCAGCGCGCGCGCGCAGGCGGGTTCACGCTCCAGCAGTTGATGGCCGTTGTAGTGAAAATCGCCGATCAGCGGCGCCGCCACGTTCATCATCGCCAGCTTGTCGGCGATCCGCGGCACAGCCGCGGCAGACTCGGCATTGTTGACGGTGATCCGCACCAATTCCGAACCGGCCCGCCACAGCGCCGCCACCTGTCTGACGGTGGCATCGACATCGGCGGTATCGGTGTTGGTCATCGACTGCACCACGACTGGCGCGTCGCCGCCCAGTTGCAGCGCGCCCACCCGCACCGGCACCGCGACCCGGCGCAGGATCGGCGACAATCCAGCAATCCCGGTCATGCCGCAGCCGCTTCCTGATCCGCTGCGTTCGCTATCCGCGGTACCAGACGCACATAAGCACCGGTGTTCTCGACCACGTCGATTTCGTTCATCACGTGCACCAGCGCCTCACGCGAATCCGCCCATGGGTCCGCTGCCCGTGACAGCTCGATCCGCAGCAGACCGCGATCCACCACGCTCGGCGTCAGAATGCTGAGTTGGTTGTGGTTGGCATCATGCATTGGCTGCAATTCGATCGCCCGCACCGGAGCGCGGAAGTGACCGCCGGTATCGGCCGCACGCACGGCCGCAGCGGCGGCTTCGCGGGCCAACAACTCGATGCCGGCCTGGACCCGGCCGTCGCCGGTAAAGCGCAGCCAGCGGATCGAACCAATCATCCACTCGCGCTCGTCGTCGTCGTCGCCACCGACGGCAGCCAAGCCGATCAGTTCGCCGATGCGCGCCTTGGCACCGCTCTCGACACCCCATTCCAGGCGATAACCACCCAGTCCCTGATCGAGCACTTTCGACCGCAGCGCCACTGGCCGAACCGATTCGCCGCCGGCATTGACCCACGACGCGCTCTTGTCGCGTTCGGTCATGCTGATGCCGGGGCCGCGCAAATCGCGCACGAATTGCTCGAAATCGGTGCTGTTGGCCAAGTAGTAGTGAATCGCATGCAGGCCGACCAAAGTATCCAGATAGTGCCCAGCCGGTAGCCGCGCATGATTGCGATCCGCCGCCGGTTTCCAGGTGGCGGTGAGTCGCCGTACAAACTCCGGCGTCACCGTTACTGCGGCGCCGCCTTTGCGCCGAAAACTGATCGGACCTTGCAAACTCGCGGTCAAGGCGAGATCGCGTTCAATCGATCGCAGCACGTCGGCGGTTTCAAAACTGAACGCGGGTGCGCTGGTGAAATCACGCTCTTCGGGCACATAGCCGGGGCCGCGGTCTTCGTCCATCGACAAGCCGACATCGCTGGCGCCATGGCCTTTTTCGATGCGGCAATGCGGTGCCCAGACCCGGGTCAACCCGAACGCATCGAACATCTCTTTCTGCGACAGCCGGAACGGATTGCTCAACGCCAACAACATGATGTGGGCGTAGCTCTCGGCGACCGTCGAAGCGACCTTGGCGAGCAACGGATCTTCGATCGCTTTGTCATGCACGCCGACGCTTTGGGCAAACCGGTACAGATCGTGCAGCCGCTGCCAGACCGCGGGTTGCGGCTCGGTATACAGCAGATAACCGCGCAGCAGTTGTTCGCCGTGGTGGGCAATGGCGCGCTGCAATGCCGTCGCCACCGGCTTGCCACGCAGGAACGGGATTTTGCCTTCCGGGGCGCACAGCTCCACCGCCGCAATGCGATAACCGAGCGCCAGCGACTGATGAAACTCACGCGACTGCAAACCCAACTGCTGGCGCGCCTGCGGCAGCGGAAACGACGACCCGACCACTTGCCGATCCGCCTGCGCCACCATCTGCGAGATCGCCGCACGCAAGAGTTCGAGTCCGGCCAGTCGCTGCGCACCGTCGAGCTTGACCGCGTTCATATCCTGCAAAGCTGGCAACAACAGTCGCGCCGCCGCCAAGCCATTGGCCAGCGGCAAGCCGTTGAGCCAATCGGGTAGGCCTTTGGAACCAGCGAACATGCTGCCCCGCATGGGCGCGGACTGTGCCGGAATACCGTTGGCCAATTGCTGATAACTGGATTTCATCGAATTGCCTCCAAACGCTGTGCCGAGTGTAGACGCTCTGTATACAGTTCCCAAGTAGTTAGCGCGCGGCGCCAGCCCGCCAGGTCGGGTGGCAACCCGACCCAAAACAACGCCAATCGCCCGCGCCCCGGCGCTATGGCTTGCGCTGGATTCGGGCCTGGTGTTGGCGTTGTCGGCGTTCCAGGTGTTTGATGATTTCCCCGGCCACATCGACCCCGGTGATTTTCTCGATACCCTCCAGTCCCGGCGATGAGTTCACTTCCAGCACCAGCGGGCCACGCCGTGAACGCAGCAAATCCACGCCGGCGATGCCCAGGCCCATGACCGCTGCAGCGCGCACCGCGACATCGACTTCGGCGGTACTCAGGGTGACGGCTTCCGCGCTGCCCCCGCGGTGCAGGTTGGAGCGAAAATCACCCCGACGCGCCTGTCGTCGCATCGCGGCCACCACTTTGCCGCCGACCACAAAGCAGCGCATGTCACCGCCTTTGGCCTCGCCGATGAACTCCTGCACCAGAAAGTTGGCATACAAACCGCGAAACGCCTCGATTACGCTCTGCGCGCTGGACAGTTTCTCGGCCAGCACCACGCCCTGACCCTGGCTGCCTTCGACCAATTTGATCACATGCGGTGGCTTGCCAAGCATCGCCAACAAGTCGGAAGTATCGTCCGGATTGTCGCCAAAAACCGTCACCGGCAGGCCAATTCCCTGCTCGGCAAGCAGTTGCAAGCAGTGCAACTTGTCGCGCGCCCGCACGATGGCATCGGCCGGGTTGGGGGTGAACACGCGCATCATTTCGAACTGGCGCACCACAGCACAGCCGTAACGGGTGATGGAGACGCCAATGCGCGGGATGAGGGCGTCGAACCGGGTCAGGTCGCGGCCCTTGTAGTGCAACTGAAATCCATTGGCCTCGATGCGCAGATAACAACGCAGTGGGTCGAGCACGCGCACGCTATGCCCGCGCTCGCGGGCGGCCTCGCGCAGGCGTTGGGTGGAATAGAGTTTGCTGTTCCGCGACAGGATGGCAATTTTCACGGCATTTTCCTTGCAGGTTTGGGGCGTCGGTCGCCGAGCACAAACGACCGCGCTGGATCGACCACGATGCAGCCGGCCATCGCGGTGCGGCCGAGCAGCATGGGAAACAGCATGCCACGGCGGCTGGTCAGATTGATTTCAATCGGCAAGCAGCGCTCACCAATCAGCACCGAGGTAAGAATAAACGGTCGCAAACTCACCACCCCAGCGGAATCGCGCACTTCACGGCGATCATGCAGACGCGCCTGGATCCAGCGCCGTGGCGAGGATCGCGGCAGCCGCCGCAGCGGTTCGATTTGAAAGCGCAGCCAGTCGCCATCGGCACGGGCAAACTCTTCGATCACATCGACATGCAGCGCCGACGAGCGGGCACCGGTATCCAGTTTGGCTTTGATTCGCAAGATCCCCAGATCCGGCAAGGCCAGCCACTCGCGCCAACCCAGAATGGTACGCCCCGCCGCGGCTCCAACGACCGACATACTCTGGCCCCGCGTACAGTGATTGATTTGGATGGGCGATGGAGCGGGTGATGGGAATCGAACCCACGCTAGTAGCTTGGGAAGCTACAGTTCTACCATTGAACTACACCCGCAGGTTGCTGCGCGTTGCCCTGCGATGCGCTGACATCGACGGTCCGCGCATTATGCCGGGCGGATGCGCCGATAGGCAATCCCGGAGCGGGCTAAAATCCGACTGGTGGTCGGGTTGAAACCCGACCTACACACAACCGCGCCGTTCGAAGTCAGAATGCGGCGACCCGCTTGTCCAAGAGTTGCCTGTGCTTACCAAGACCTTTTCAGTGTTCGCCGCCTTCTGTTTGCTGAGTCCGCTCTGTGCGGCCGCCGATTGGGCGGCGCTGATCAGCCCGCGCGGTCAAATTTTTCCGGCCTTGATTCTGGCGACCGCCAATTTGCCGGAACGGCGCGCGAGTGCGTCGGTGATCGGTGACAGCAATGGCCTGATCGGCGCCCGCATGGTCGCCAGCCGCGATCAACAACGGGTCGTGCTGCACATCGATATGCCGGGTTGGCTGCGTGATTCCCGGATCGAAGCGGTGTTGCCGCAGCGCGGCCAGCGCTATCAGATTTATCCGACACTGGCCTGGGACTTCGACAAGTTGCGCAGTTCCCGCCATGGCGCACCGGAAACGCTGCGTTTCAGTCTGGCGGTGGACGATCAACCGGCCGAGGTGAAACAGGTCCGGGTTCGTATCCGTTCGGTGAATGACGCGCCCTATTTCATCGCCAGCAAGAAGTCGCCGACCGATCTTTCCTGGATGTTTGCCGCCTATGTCGATGAAGACCACCCGCGCGTTACCCGCATCATCAACGAGGCGCTGGCCACCGGTATCGTCAAACGCTTCGACGGCTATCAACGCAAAGACCCGCAGGCCGTTCTCAAACAGGTCTATGCCATTTGGTTTGTCTTGCAAAAGCACGGTATCCACTATTCCTCGATCACCCGTACCGGCAATGCGCTGACCGAGGTGTACGCGCAACACGTGCGATTTCTCGACGAATCCTGGATGAACAATCAAGCCAACTGCGTGGACGGCAGTGTGCTGCTGGCATCGGTGCTGCGCAAACTGGATCTGAATCCGGCGCTGGTGTTGATGCCCGGACACATGTTGCTGGCGTTCGAGTTGGCACCCGGTGGTGACCGCGTCTACCTGGAGACCACCCGCCTCGACAACGCGCAAGCCAATGCCGATGGCGCCCTTGACGATGCCGAGAGTTTTCAGAGTTTTGCCACCGCCATCGCCCGTGGTTTTGCTGCCTACCAACGCGGCCAAGGCAATTTTGGCGATCTCCGCCAACCGGAATACCAGATCATCGACATCGCCACCGCCCGCAATCGCGGCGTGATGCCGATCAACGGCCGTTGACTAACCTCCGGGAGTGGCGGCCAGCGCCACTCCTTTAAGTTCGCAGGCTAACGTTGGAAGCGACTTCATCCACAAAGCTCCAGCGGATCTGCGGTCTGCCGCCGCAGCCAAGGCTTCGGCGGTTGTTCCCGTTCGATGCGCTGAAGTTCGAGCTCGGTCAAACGGCTTTCGCGGCGCAGGGCGAGTTCCGACGGCCGCTGATTCAAGTTCAGCAACTGGCGGTGTTCCAGCGCTTGGCGCATCAGCAGTCTTAGCTCGGTATCGTTCCACGGCTTGCTGATGAAGTGAAAAATCTTGATGCGGCTGATCGCTTTGAGTTCGCTCAAGAAATCGACATAGCCGCTCAACACCAGCCGGGCGATATTCGGTTGAATCTGGACCAGTTCGTTGAGGAAGGCGAGACCGCTCATTCCGGGCATCCGCCAATCCGAGATCACCAGATCGAACTCGCATTCGGCGGCGCGCAGCAGCGCCAATTCCGGTTTGTCGAAGGTCTCGACGATGGTCTCGCCTTCGAAGGTATTCGCCGCCATCGCATGGATGGTTCGGCGCAGACTATTGAGCACGTTACGCTCGTCGTCAACCAGTAGGATTCTAGGCATGACACGCTCCTGTTGAAGGCTACCGACCGGGAGGGTGTTGGTGGTTTCCTACCACCTGATTCTGCTCGGGCCGGATTGCCGGTGACTGCAAATTACCGACTTCCACCGGACCACAACATACGTGCGAATACATACCCGAATACTTGCCCAGCCACTCCGTGGCAGACCGCTGGCATCCGGGTGAGGCCGCACACAACCCAACCAGGTAATCAGCGCGATCAACCGGTATCGCGTTCAGGCGACGATGCGTTCGGCGCTGGTGAGCGCCACTTTGTCGCGCAGATAGCTGGGCAGAACCAGCTCCGGTGCCAGACCTTCGCCGCGCTGGAATCCAGGCACGGCGAGCCGCGCAATCATCGCGGCACGCGGATAGCGCTCGGCATCGGCGAGGGCCGGCGCGCCGATCAGTGCGGTCAGTGCGGCGGCGTAGCTGCCCCAACCCGAACCCACCACCACCCAGCGCGCGGAATCGGGCAGGCCGAGCGCGGACACCGGCCCGACCGACTCGCTGCCGACCAGCGCCATCAATCCATCCGCGCCACGGCGATAGACGCCGGCATAAACCTCACCCATGCGGGCATCCATGCAGGCCAGCACCATGGCGTCGTCGGCCACACCAGCCAGGTCCTGTGCCAACGCCGCCAGCGAAGAGATTCCCAGCACCGGCAGATCCAGTCCGAGCGCAATGCCCTGGGCCACCGAGATCGCCAGACGAACGCCAGTGAAAGCACCCGGCCCCTTGCCGACGGCGATGGCATCGATTTGCTGCTTGTGCAGGCCAGCCTCGGCGAGCACGGCATCGATCATCGGCAATACCAACTCGGCGTGGCGCCTGGGCGCGAGTTGATAGTGCTCGAGCACTTGGCCGTGGCTGCTCAGTGCTACCGAGCAGGCCTCGGTGGCGGTGTCAATGGCGAGTAGGTTCATGGCGACATTATGGCGGGCCAAATCGGGTCAAAAGCGGGCGGCAAACGACCAAACCCGGGTGATGCTCGGCGCAAATGGCGACGGCGTCGGCATCGATGGATTGGTTCACCTGCGCGTTGCCGTGCCACCGCTACGGCAAGGGTCAAGGTTGGATCCAGTCTTGCAGGTCGCTGGCAGTGAAGGAGCCAAAGCGGGTTTTGCGGATCACGCCGTCGGCATCGATCAACACCGAATAGGGCAACACATCGCGATCATTGCCAAATGCCACCGAGGTATCCGGTACGCCATTGACACCGATGCCGATCGGGTAACGCACCGGGTGCAACGCCAGGAAGCGGCGCACGGCGGATTCTTCATCCAGCGCAACGCCGATCACGAATGGGCCCGCCCCGGCATCACGGTGGATGGCATCGAGCAAGGGCATTTCTTCGATACAGGGCCCGCACCAGCTGGCCCAGAAATTCAACACCACCGAGCGCCCGGCGAGCGCGGACAAATCGATGCCATGGCCATTCAAATCACGCAGCACCAGTGCGGGCGCAGCACGACCGATCACCTGCGGCGGCGCCGCGACCATGGCCGTGGCCTTGGCCGGTACGGTGGACGGCATTCCGCGGGCGAGCAAAAAACCCATCACCCCGGCGGCGATGGCCAGCAGACTCACCAAGACGATACGCAGCATGTCGGTTACCGCAAGTTAGGCGCCGGCGTTTTAGTGCCGGCGCGGATGACCAAGGGGACGATAGCGAAGGCGTGGCCGGAGCCAGCTCGCGGTCACTTGACGACCCGCAGCGTCGGACCTTTTCGCGGTGGCGCGGGCGGCGCTGCGACAACATCCGGGCTCGCCGCGTCGGCGCCTGCGGCGTCGGGCACTGGCGCCGTTACCGCCGATTCCGGCGGGAACATCATGCCCTGGCCGTTCTCTTGCGCGTACACCGCGAGCACCGCCGCCATCGGCACCACGACTAACTGACTGGCGCCGTTGAAGCGTGCATGAAAACGCACGGCATCGTTGGCCAGTTCCAGATCCGAGACCGCACGCATGGCGATGTTGAGCACGATCTGCCCATCCTTGACGGCATGCGTGGGCACACGCACGCCGGGCTGGCGCGCATCCACCAGAAGATAAGGCGTCAGCTGATTGTCGCCAATCCACTCATAAACCGCCCGCAACAAATACGGGCGATTGCTGGTCATCGGGGTGCGGTCGCTAGCCATGGTTCGAAGCGGTCTCGGCGAAGTGGGATGGTCAGGGCAAGGCGCGCATCGAGCGTTCCGCCTCGGTCAAACTCTTGGCGAACGCCGGATTCCGAAAAATGCGCTCGCCGTAGTCGATGATTTCGCGCGCCTCGCGCGGCAACACCAGATTGAGCGCGGTCAGTCGCCAGACCAACGGCGCCATCGCAATGTCGGCCAGGGTCATCTCCGGATTGAGAAAAAACTTCGATGCCTTGAACACCGGCAGGTTGGAGATCAGCCCCTCGCGCAGCGCTTTGCGGGCAGCTTCCGCGACCGCCTTGTTACCTTTCTGGATCGGCTCGATCTTGCTCAGCAAATCACGCTCGATGCGTTTGACACCAAGTCGGATGCGGGCCCGACCGAGCGGGTCAATCGGCAACAGTGGTGGATGCGGATACCGTTCATCCAGATATTCGGCGATCACATCCACGTCATACAACGACAGGTCGCGATCGACCAGCGTCGGCAACGAGTGGTAGGGATTGAGATCGAGCAAATCTTCCGGTGGCCGGGTCAGATCGGCGACGATCAACTCATAACTCACTGCCTTGGCGGCCAGCACCAAGCGGATGCGGTGGCTATCGATATGGTCTTTGTCGGAGAACAGTGTCAGAACGGTACGGGCACGCAACGCGTCTGCTGGCACTTTGCGCTTGGTTGCCCCCCAACTTGCGTTACTGGAAATGCTCACGGTTGAAGCCTCCTTGAACCTTGGTCACCGACCCCTCCCGGGTTCCTGGTGATGGCGCCGGACCAGCCCTCGCAGGCACGCCGGTCCGAAATTACTGGTCGACCGGAGCGGATCAAACCACGGTCAGTGACAAGACTAACCCTATCGCCGGGAAACAAACAGTCTTGCAGCCCACAGCAAATTGGTTCGTGAAAGTTTGACCGAATGCCCTAACGCTGTCGCCTGTCGCCTGTCGCCTGTCTTCGGTCTTCTGTCGTCTGTCTTCTGATCAGTGAACATCGCTCCAGTATTCTTTTTTCAGCAACCAGGTAATGAAGGTGAAGAACGCCAAAAACAGAATCACCTTCCAGCCGACATCCTTGCGTTGAAACACCGCCGGTTCGCCGACGTATTCCAGGAAGGTGGCGATATCGCGCGCCACTTGGTCGTAGGCCTTGGCGTCCAGCTTGCCGGGCTTGATCAGTTCAAAATGCGAAAACTTTTGGGTTTGCAGCAACTCGCCTTCGGCATTCTTGGCCGACACGGTGTCGTAGACGGCGGCTTGGGTGCCTTGCAGCTCCCACAAAACGTGCGGCATGCTGGCCGAGGGAAACACCAGATTGTTCCAGCCAGACGGTCGTTTGGGATCGACATAAAACGATTTCAGATAGCTGTATACCCAATCCGCGCCGCCCTCACGATAGCGCGTGGTCAGCGACAAATCCGGCGGTGCCTTGCCGAACCAGAGCGCGGCATCGGCGGGTGCCATCGCCACCGTCATCGTCTCGCCAAACTTGTTGCCACCTGGATTGAGCGCGTCCATGACTTGCTGCTCGCTCAAGTCGAGATCGGCGGCGAGCCTGGAATAACGCATGTACTTCAAGTTGTGGCAAGACATGCAGTAGTTCACAAAATACTTGGCGCCGCGCTGCAGGGACTGTTGATCGTCGACATTGGCGCCGGAGGGCGCGATCAGTTCTCCGCCTTCATTGGCCAAGGCCACGGACGAGAGCAAGGCAAACGCCAGCGCAGCCAGCAACGACTTGACGGTCTGGGAAATCGGAAGATAGGTCATGGCAGGCTCTAGTGATCGAAGTTCACGCGCTCGGGCTCGGGCTTGGTCGCGCCAAGACGCGACCACCACGGCATGAGCAGGAAAAAAGCAAAATAGAACACCGTGCAAACCTGCGCGGACAGCGTCAGCAGCGGCGTCGCGTGGCGGGTGCCGCAGTAACCCAACCAAAAGAAGCACAACACCCACAACGCCAACATCACTTTGGAGAGCATGCTGCGATAGCGGATCGAGCGCACCGGGCTGCGATCCAGCCACGGCAGCAGAAAGAAAATCAGCACGCCGCCACCCATCACCAGGACGCCAGGGAATTGCGATCCAAACACCGCCGGCACCGCGCGCAACATCGCGTAGTAAGGCGTGAAGTACCAGACCGGCTTGATCAGCAAGGGCGTCACCATCGGATCGGCCACCAGAAAATTGTCTGGTTCCAGAAACCAGCCGCCGAAGGTCGGGGCGTAGAAGACGATGAAGGAGGCAATCAGCAAAAAGAAAGCGGTGCCGAACAAGTCCTTGACGGTGTAGTACGGATGGAAAGTAATGCCGTCGAGCGGCTTGCCATTGGCGTCTTTCTTTTTCTTGATTTCAATGCCGTCGGGATTGTTCGACCCGGTCTCGTGCAGCGCCATCAGGTGCAGGTAGATCAACCCCGCCAACACCAGCGGCACGGCGATGACATGCAACGCAAAGAAGCGATTCAGGGCCGGATCGGCGATCACGTAGTCACCACGAATGAACTCGAGCAAGTCCGGTCCGACAAACGGAATCGTGCCGTAGATCGAGGAAATTACCTGCGCACCCCAGTACGACATCTGGCCCCAGGGCAGCACATACCCCATGAACGCCTCGGCCATGGTCGCCAGAAAGATCACCACGCCGATCACCCAGATCAGTTCGCGCGGCTTGCGATAAGAGCCATACATCAGCCCACGGAACATGTGCAGATAGATCACCAGAAAAAACAGCGAGGCACCGGTCGAGTGCAGATAGCGGATCAGCCAACCCCAATCGACATCGCGCATGATGTACTCGACGGAATCGAAAGCCAGCTTGGCATCCGGCTTGTAGTGCATGGTCAGCCAGATGCCGGTCAGGATCTGGTTGGCGAACACCACCATCGCCAGTGAACCAAAGTAGTACCAAAAATTGAAGTTCTTCGGGGCGTAGTACTGGCCGACGTGGCGGTTCCACCAAGCGGTGGCGCCGGGCGCACGTTGGTTGACCCAGTCGTAACCGGCGCTAATCACATTCATCACGGGATTGGCCATGGCTCAGGCTGCCTTTGCGCTGGGGTCAACACCAATTTCGATGGTGTTGTCGTCAAGGAAGCGATACGGCGGCACGCGCAAATTGCTGGGCGCGGGCACACCCTTGAAAACGCGTCCAGCGAGATCGAACTTGGAACCGTGGCATGGGCAGAAAAAACCGCCCTGCCAGTGACCATCGAATTCCTGCGGCTGCATTTCCGGGTAGTACGTCGGTGAACAACCCAGGTGCGTGCAAATGCCGACGATCACGGCGATTTCCGGTTTGATCGATCGGGTCGGATTCGTCGCATACGCCGGTTGTTGGCCAGGATTGCCGGTGGAATCCGGATCCAGCAACTGATCGTTCAATGTCCCCATGCCAGCAAGCAACTCCGGCGTGCGTCGAATGATCCAGACCGGCTGCGACCGCCACATCACGATCAATCGTTGTCCGGGCTCAAGCTTGCCGAAGTTCTGCACCACCGGCGCGCCGGCCGACTTGGCTCTGGCGCTCGGCTGCCAGGATCTCAAAAACGGCACGGCGGCAAACACCCCACCGACGCCACCGACCACGGCCGTGGTAGCGGTAAGAAACCGCCTCCGCCCGTGATTGACCTCATGCTCAGCCATAAAAAAACTCCAGAAGGTTCAACCAGCAATGAGTTCGAGTCGCCACCGATCCGACAAGCGACCGACCACAAAGCCGGAATTGTAGCCGAAGGCTGCGGGCGCCGACAATGCAGCGGCGCGGCGGCCCAGGTTACTTTTGCGGCGTGGCGCTGCCGCCAACTCAGAGCGCCATTGTGAGCGACCGAGCGGGTGGCGGTTTTGACTTGCATTGCCGGTACCCGCCGGGCAGACTGTCGGCCCGAGGCGAGCGCCATTCCATTGTTTTCTGCGATGAAGTTCAGATTCCCATTGACGCTGACGCTGGCCATCCTTTGGTGGCTGCTTTCCGGCTATGCCGATGCTTTGTTGCTGGCGCTCGGGGCGTGTTCGGTTGCCGCCACCGTGTCGCTGGCGCGGCGCATGGACCGCATCGATCAAGCAAGTCATCCGCTGCATTTGAGCTGGCGGCTGCTGGGCTTTGGCTGGCAACTGTTGCGCGAGATCGTGTTGGCCAATGCCCAGGTCGTGGCCATTGTGTTGACGCCAAAGCCACCGATCCAGCCGCAATGGGTGCGCGTGCGCAGCCGATCTACGTCGCCACTGGGCATGGCAGTTTTGGGCAACGCCATTACGCTGACGCCGGGCACCATCACCGTCGCTATCCACGGTGACGAACTGCTGGTCCATGCGCTCACCGATCGATCCGCCGCCGGGGTCATCGCTGGCGATCTGGACCGGATCGTGCCGCCAGACCTGGAAGCCGTCCGATGATCGTGTTCGCAGCCGCCGGCATCGCGGTGTTGCTCAGCTTGGCTTTGGCGCTGGCGCGCGCGCTGATCGGGCCGGCTTTGTTCGACCGCGTGTTGGCGGTGAACATGGTAGGCACCAAAACGGTGTTGCTGATCGCCTGGATGGCCACGTTATCCGGGCGTGCCGATTACCTGGACATTGCGCTGCTGTATGCCCTGATCAATTTTCTCGGTGTCATCGCGGTGCTGCGCTACTACGAGGACACCGGCTTCGGTGGCCAGGAAAGCCGCTGATGATCGCCATCGACATGCTAAGTGGAGCCTTGTTGCTGGCCGGCGCCGCACTCGGCGTGATCGGTGCCATCGGCCTGCATCGGCTGCCCGATTTCTACACCCGCGCCCACGCCGCTGGCATCACCGACACACTCTGTGCGGGGTTGTTTCTCAGCGGACTGGCTATTCACTTCGGCGCAACCCTGGCCAGCGTCAAATTGGGATTGATCTTCTTGTTTCTGTTATTCACCAGCCCAACCGCCTGCCACGCGCTGGCCAAGTCGGCACTGGCTTCGGGCTTGCTTCCCTGGGGCGCCGGCGCCCCGCCGCCCTTGGCCACCACCAACACTGCCGGGATGCCGCCATCGAACCCCTGATCGACATTGTGCTGCTCGGTTTTTTGTGGGTGACCGCGCTGGCCATTGCGCGCGGTCGCGATTTGCTCGCCGCCACCATGCTGTTGGGCTTGTACAGCTTGTTCTCCGCCGGCCTGTTGCTACTGCTCGATGCCGCCGATGTCGCCTTCACCGAAGCCGCCGTTGGGGCCGGTGTTTCTACGGTGCTGATTTTGTCGACGCTGCGCATGGTCGGTCGCTTTGAACGGCCGCAACCGCGACCGCAATGGCTGGCGCTCGGTATCGTGCTGGTCACCGCCGCCACGCTGATTTACGGCACGCTCGACTTGCCGGCGTTCGGCGTTGCCAGCAATCCCGTTCATCACCATGTGGCGGATCGCTATTTGCAACAATCCGCCACCGAGATCGGCATCCCCAACGTGGTGACTTCGGTGCTCGCTTCGTATCGTGGCTACGACACTCTGGGCGAGACCGCCGTGGTGTTCACCGCGCTGCTCGCCGTGCTGCTGCTGATCGGTGGTCGCAAACCGCAGCCGAGACCGCCAACCCAATCTACGCCGCCGCGCCCACCGGGGGGAGCAACCGTGAACGATCACCTAATCCTGCGCGTGGTCAGCAAAGCGCTGATTCCGCTGATCGTGTTGTTTGCGTTTTACGTGCAATTCCATGGCGACTTCAGTCCCGGTGGCGGCTTTCAGGCGGGGGTTATTTTTGCCGCCGCGATCCTCCTGCACCTGCTGGTTTTCGGTTTGGCCAGCACCAGTCGGATCGTTCCGGCGGCGGTGTTGAAGTTCACTGCGGCGTTGGGATTGTTGATTTATGGCGGGGTCGGCGTGGCTGCGCTATTTGCCGGTGGCGCCTACCTTGACTACAACGTCCTCGCCGCCGATCCGGTGGCGGGTCAGCATCTCGGCATTTTTTTGGTGGAAGCGGGCGTCGGCCTGACGGTGGCGTCGGCGATGATCCTGCTGGCCTATGCCTTCAACGCCCGCGGCAATCCAGCATGAACCAGCTCGCGTGGGTCAGTCGCTCCAATCGGCGCCCGCTTCGGCCCTTGCCAACGGTGACGACACCATGAACTGGTCCGGCTTGTACAACTACTGGATCGTCATCGCGTTGATGATGACCGGCCTGTATGTGATGATTTCGCGCGGCAATCTGGTCAAAAAATTGGTCGGTATCAGCTTGTTTCAGACCTCGGTGTTTTTTCTCTATATTTCGATGGGGTTTGTCGCTGACGCTCAGGTACCGATCCTGACTGCGGGCGTTGAACGCTATTCCAACCCCCTGCCGCATGTGTTGATCCTCACCGCGATTGTGGTGGGTGTGGCCACCACCGCCGTCGGCCTGGCGCTGGTGGTGCGCATCAAGGAAGCCTACGGCAGCATCGAAGAAACCGATCTGCACCGCATGGACAACGATTTCTGATGCTGCAACATCTGCCGATCCTACTGGTGGTCATCCCGTTGTTGGCGGCACCGATATGCAGCCTGCTGCCACCCGGTCGCGCGCCCTGGTTGCTGGCAACCGGGGTCAGTTGGCTGGCGCTGTGGATCGCCGTTGTCCTATTCATGCAAGTCCAGCAGGCCGGGGTCATTGTCTATGCCATCGGCGGCTGGCCGGCGCCCTGGGGAATCGAATACCGACTCGATGCGGTCAATGCCCTGGTGCAGTTGCTGGTCACCAGCATCATGGCGGTGGTGCTTCCGTTTGCCGCCTTGAGTGTCGAACGCGAGCTCGATCACGACCGCCTCGGTCTGTTCTATGCGGTAGTTTTGCTGTTGTTCGCGGGGCTGATGGGTATCTGTGCGACCGGCGATGCGTTCAATGTGTTTGTGTTTCTGGAGATTGCATCGCTATCGAGCTATGCGCTGATTGCCATGGGCCGGGATCGGCGCGCGCTCACCGCCGCTTTCCGCTATCTGATCATGGGCACGCTCGGCGCTACTTTTTATTTGATTGGCATCGGATTGCTGTACGCGCTCACCGGCACCCTCAACATGCAGGACCTGGCCGTGCGTCTACCCGAAGTCGCCGCCACCCGCACCGCGCATACCGCGGTCGCGTTTGTGGTGGTCGGGCTAAGCCTGAAGCTCGCCCTGTTTCCTCTGCACCTGTGGTTGCCCAACGCCTATACCTATGCACCGTCAGCGGTGACTGCGGTGCTCGCGGCGACCGCGACCAAGGTCATGGTGTATGTGCTGCTGCGGTTTGTTTTCGGCATTGTCGGCGTGCAGTTTTCTTTTGGCGTGTTGCACCTCAACCAAATCTTTTTGGTGTTGGCGGTGCTTGGGGTGATCTCGGCGTCATTGGTCGCGATCAATCAAACCAACGTCAAACGCATGCTGGCGTATTCGAGCGTCGCCCAGCTTGCCTACATGATTCTCGGTGTGGCGATGGCTTCGGTGACTGGACTGACGGCAACCTTGCTGCACCTGTTCAATCACGCTTTGATGAAAGGCGCGTTGTTTCTGGCGATGGGCGCTATTGCCTACCGGATCGGCAATAGCGATGTCGCCAGCATGCGCGGCCTCGGCCGCCGCATGCCGTGGACGATGGCGGCGTTTGTAGTCGCTGGATTGAGCCTGATCGGCATGCCACTGACGGTCGGTTTCGTCAGCAAGTGGTATCTGATTCTGGGCGCACTGCAACTGGGCTGGTGGCCGGTGGTCGGGATAATTCTCGGCGGCTCTCTGCTGGCTTTGGTCTATATCTGGCGGATCGTTGAGATCGCCTATTTTCAGCCGAATGAGGACGGCGTCCGCGAAGAAGCGCCGCTGGCGCTACTGCTGCCGATGTGGGCGTTGGTGATCGCCAATTTGTACTTTGGCATCGATACGCGGCTCACCATCGGCGCCGCCGAATCGGCGGCCCGGGTACTGATGGGGCTGGGTCCGTGACCGCCGCATCGACTTGGCTACTGCTGACGCTGGCGATCCCGCTGCTCGGCGCACTCGGCGTGCTGGCGGCGCATCGCCACGCCAACACCCGCGAGGCGATCACGCTGGTCAGCGCCGCTGCGCTGTTCACCGCGGTCGTCCAGGTATTGCTCGGCTTCGTTGCCGGGCGCGAACTGACGCTTGAACTCTGGCCTTTGTTCCCGGGCCTGCCGCTTTTGTTGAAGGTCGAGCCACTCGGCTTGCTGTTTGCACTGCTCGCCAGCGGCCTGTGGCTGGTCACTTCGGTGTATTCCATCGGCTATTTGCGGGCCAAACACGAAGAACATCAGACCCGCTTTTACCTGCTGTTCGCCATCGCCTTGTTTGCCACCGTTGGGCTGGCCTTTGCCGGCAATTTGTTGACCTTGTTCGTGTTCTATGAACTGCTGACACTGTCCACTTATCCGCTGGTCACCCACGTCGGTAACCCGCAGGCGATGGCAGGAGGACGGCGCTATCTGGGCATTTTGTTGCTGAGTTCGATCGGTCTGTTTCTGCCGGCGATCCTGTGGACGTTGCAAGTCAGCGGCACCCTGGATTTTGTTCCCGGCGGCATTTTGTCCGGACACCTGGACCCACAATACGCGGCGCTGCTGCTGGCCTTGTTTGTGCTCGGCGTCGGCAAGGCGGCGGTGATGCCGATGCATCGCTGGCTGCCCGCAGCGATGGTCGCACCGACGCCGGTGTCGGCGTTGTTGCACGCAGTGGCCGTGGTCAAGGCCGGCGTGTTCACCCTCACCAAGGTGGTGATTTACATCTTCGGCACTGGCTACCTGGCAACGATTCCCGCCGAGCGACTGTTGGTCTATCTCGCCGGTTTCACCGTCATTGCCGCGTCGCTCGTTGCCCTGCGCCAAGACAATCTGAAGCGATTGCTGGCCTATTCGACGATCAGCCAATTGTCGTACATCGTGCTGGCGACTTTATCGCTGTCACCCATGGCGCAAATCGGTGCGGCGCTGCATATGCTGGCGCATGGTTTTGGCAAGATCACGCTGTTTTTTGCGGCCGGTGCCATTTATGTAGCGGCCAACAAGACCCAGGTCTCGCAACTTGACGGCATCGGCCGTCGCATGCCGTGGACGATGGCGGCGTTCGCTATCGGTGCGCTGACCATGATCGGCGTGCCGCCCACCGGCGGATTTATTTCCAAGTGGCTGATCGTCGCCGGTGCCTACTCGCAGGACGACTATTTCGTGATGGCGGTGATCGCCGCCTCCACGGCGCTCAATGCGCTGTATTTTTTGCCAATCCTGAAGCGGGCCTTCTTTAATCCCGAAAGCATCCCACCCAGTCGCGACCACGGCGAAGCGCCCTGGCCGATGCGGCTGGCCTTGCTGATCACAGCTGGCGCCAGTTTGTTGCTGTTTGTATTCCATGCGCCGGTCATCGAACTGGAAAAATCCATCGTCCTGGTACTGCCATGAACGCCGATCCCGACCAACGCCATTGGCTGCTCAGACCCGGCACGCTGCGGCTGCTGTGCTGGCTCGGCGCGTCCGTGCTCGCCATCACCGTGCTGGCGCAGCTCTGGGTCGATCTGCACGCCGAGTTCGGCGTCGATGGCTGGTTTGGCTTTAACGCCGGTTTCGGCTTTCTCAGTTGCGTGCTGATGGTGCTGGTGGCCAAGGTACTCGGCTACTTCGTCAAGCGGCCGCAGAAGTTCTACCGCCACGATGATTGACCTCGCGTTGCCACCACTTTGCCTGCCACCGGCGCTGGTCCTGTTTACCGGTGCGCTGTTGATCGCCTTGGTGCGTCCTGCCATCCGCCCGCTGATCTTGCTGCTGGCACCGCTGTTGACCTTGTGGGCGGTCTGGAATCTGGGCGATGGCGTGTCGTGGCAAACGCAATTTCTCGGCCATCCCATCGAACTGATTGAAGCCGACCGTTTGCGCCGGTTGTTTGCCACCGTGTTCGCCTTGATGGCTTTCGCTGGCGGCCTGTTTGCGCTGCGCCAGGCCAGTCGCTTCGAGTTGTCGGCGGCCTATGCGTATGCCGCCTCGGCGGTCGCTGTCTGTTTTGCTGGCGACTTGATCAGCCTGTTCGTGTTCTGGGAATTGATGGCGCTGTTCTCCACCTTGGTCGTTGCCGCTGGCAACCACCCGGCCGCACGCCAGGCAGCGGTTCGCTATGGCGTGCTGCACCTGTTCGGCGGCGTCGTGATGATGCTTGGCATCGTCGGCATCATGGGGCAAACCGGCTCGGTCGACATCCGCGCCATCGCACTCGATTCGGTCGCCGCGTGGCTACTGCTGACCGGGGTGTTGATCAACGCCGCCGCGCCGCCACTGTCGGCCTGGATCGCCGATGCCTACCCGGAAGCGAGCCCGAGTGGCAGCGTGTTCTTGTCGGCCTTCACCACCAAAGCGGCGGTGCTGGCGCTGATCCTGTTGTTCCCCGGCGCCGGGGTGTTGATTCCGATCGGCATCGCGATGATTTTCTACGGCATTCTCTATGCGTTGCTGGAAAACGACATCCGCCGCATCCTCGCCTATTCGATCGTCAATCAAGTCGGTTTCATGCTGGTGGGCGTCGGCATCGGTACCGAACTCGCCATCGACGGCGCCGCCGCGCATGCGTTCGCCCACATTCTCTACAAAGGCCTGCTGTTCATGAGTGCCGGCGCGGTGATTTTTCAGACCGGCAAGCGCCAGTGTACGGACCTGGGTGGCCTGTTCCAGAGCATGCCGGTGACCGCCATCTGCGGCATCGTCGGCGCCTTGGCGATCTCGGCGTTTCCGCTGACTTCGGGCTTTATTGCCAAATCGATGATCAGCCAGAGCGCCGCCAATCAACACCTGGCGCTGGTCTGGACTCTGTTGACGGCAGCCTCGGCGGGGGTGTTTCTGCATGCCGGCATCAAGTTTCCATGGTTCGTGTTTTTCCAAAAAGACTCCGGGCTGCGACCCGCCGATCCGCCTTGGAACATGCAGGCAGCGATGCTGCTGCTGGCCGCAGCCTGCATCGGTCTGGGGGTTTTTCCGGGGTTGCTCTATGGCCTGCTGCCTTATCCGGTGGACTATTTGCCGTACACCGCAGCGCACGTGTTGAGTCAACTGCAACTGTTGCTGTTTGCCGGACTCGCCTTCTTCGTCATGTTGCCGTGGATGCAACGCACGCTCACCATCAGCCTGGACTTTGACTGGTGCTATCGACGGCTAATTCCCGCAATCGCGGCACAGGTCGAATCGGGCTGGGATTGGATCAAACAACGCTTCGACGCCTTCTGGCAAAGCTACGGCGCACGCGCCCTGGACTGGGTGCTCGACCCACACCGTTCCCGCGGCTGGCTGGCACGCACCTGGCCCACTGGCAGCATGGCCCTCTGGGTCGTCGCGTTATTGGTGCTGGTGATCTGGTTCGGGCCAGCTCAATAGCTTGAGTTGCGGCTACTTCTACGCGTCGCTTAGCGATACGCGTCTCCAGTCCCTACCGGAAAAAAACGCGGCCCAAAGGCCGCGCTTTTTTTGCCGCTGTCGCTACCAATTATTCGAACCCATTATTGAAGATATTGAAGGGGTTCGGTGTGGTGCAGCCTTGAACTTGCACATCGTCAAGATAAAAGCCGTGCGGCGCACTCCCAACCGACGTATCTGTACCCACACGGAAGCGGAACTGCACGCTCTGCCCAGCAAACGAATCGATATCGACAACTGACTTGGTCCACACCGGCGCATTGGCCGGGGGCGGATTTTCGCACCAAGCTTGGAGATTCGCGATCGGACTTGAGAAATCCGTGGACACCAGGCCGTCGTAGGGATCGGTAAGCAGACTGGGTGAACCAATCTGCGTCCAAGTCGTGCCGCCGTCAGTGGATACCTCCAGCAACCCGCCGTCGAAGCAACCGCCAGTCCGTGATTCGAGGATCTGATGGCTGAAGTACGACAGCGTCAAAGCGGTTTGTCCGTTTGGCAGCGCAATCACTGGCGACACCAGGCGTTGATCGCTGAGGGCAGCGAGATCCTGCGCCAGGAACGCGTTGCTGCCAGCATGAGTGCGTGCTGTGGTGATCGCCCAGTTGCTAGCACCGCTGCTGCCCGCACCAAGCGTCCACCCGGATGGACCCGATTCAAAGCCGGTCACATAGCTGACGGTGGGCGTGGTGCCAAGCGAACAGTCTCCGGGCAGCGCCACCGTTGTGAATGACCTCACAGGTGAGTTCAAACTGCCACACGAATTGTTCGCGCGCACCCGCCAAAACAACACAGTGTTGGTCGGCAGATCACTGGTGGGGGTATGTGAATTGCTGGTACTGCTACCGGAATAGACCAATGAACTGAAGTCGGCACTGTCGTCGACTTCAATGGTGTAGTCGGCGGCTTGAACACCAGCATCCCAGGTAAAAGTTGGTCGTGCCACTACATTGGTGGCGGCATCAGCGGGCGCGGTCAAGGTTGCGCTGGTTGGATTTGCCGTGTGCACGATGAGGTCCAGTGCACGATTCTTGCTTTCCGAACCCGCCGTGCCGGTCAGCGTGATCGGATAGGTGCCAAACGCTGCGCTACCAAGATTGCCGATCGTCAGCGTGCTGCTGCCGGGCGGTGTCACCGGGTTGCCGGAGAAATTGGTGGTCGACGCTGGCGGTTGACCGGTAACACTCAGGGTAACGTTGCTGGCAAATCCGAGGATCGATCCCACGTTCACCACATGATCCACAGAATTGGTGACTTGCGTGCAAATCGTGTGCGTCGTGGTATCCACCACTAGCGAGAACGTAGGTGACTGGCTGCAGTTGTCACAAACCAAAGCAAAATCCTGATCGGTCATGTCCACATCCCCGGGCACGCCATCGTCCGCAATATTGGCGCCAATGACACGAATTTCGACCGCAGTGCCGGTCCCTGCTGGCAAAAATACTGCCTCGTAGTTGTTCAGCGCATCGGCAATTCCGCCGGTGCTGCTGAACGCACCGGTGAACACGTTGCCGCGGTAGGTAACACCATCAACGATGGCTTCAAGATCGAGATTATTCACCTGCGGACTGGTGCCAATTGCTCCCGGTTTGTCGGTGTACGCCAAGGCCACACGAAATGGCCGCAGCGGATCCGCCATCGACCCAATCCATGAAAACTGCTCACCAGTAGCGGCTAGAACACGGGTCTGGTTGACTACGAATTTCGGAACATCGTTGAACATGTTTTGCAGGTTGGGCATACCGTAACCCTGCGCATTGCTGGGCAAGGTGTCGTTCGCGTCGACACCCGTCAGGTAAGTGGGATGCGCCATCATCCAGGCTTTCTGCAATGCCGGTGTCGGCGCTGATGCCACTCCACCGTCAAAAACAACCACACCACGGCCATTGCCTACCCAGTAATCAACCAAAGAAGCAACGCCGGCAATCGCCGGGCCCGAGTGACTGGTACCCGATGATGCACTGTAGGTAACGTTGCCCAGCGGACGAGCCGCATCACAAGTGCCAGTGCCATTGGTGGGGTTCGCCTGGGTACCCGAAATATGTGTACCCGGAGCGATGACTTCAGGCTTTTTGCGATTGCCAGGCGCGGGACCGCGCGACGAAAAATCGATCACATCCATCGCATTGTCGGCGCCGGTCGGACCCACGCCACAACCGTCAGTCCAGTTGCCCGACTCATCCGTTGGGCGTGCATTTTCCGACGCACCGACCGAAATCATGTTCTTGCCATTGCCGGGGGTTCCCAAAGTGGCAGCGCCAGGGCCGGAATTGCCGGCCGAAAACACAAAAGTCACCTGCTGATTGCCGGGCTCGGCGGTGTCTGCATCACGGACGCCAGCGTCATAAGTTTGCGATGAGTCGTCGTAGGTCCCGGCACAACCACTGCAGCCCCAAGAATTGTTGGAGATGGTGGCACCGGCATCCTGGAGCTTTTTGATCACGCCAGCATCATTACCACCGCAATTCACTTGACTGAATCCTGCGGCGTCAAATATCCGCGTACCACCGACCCGGGCCCAAGGATTCATGCCCTGGCCGCGTTGGTACTCGCCCGGGAATCGGGCGCCAGCGGTGGCCGCATTGGTGCGCACATCGAACCCACCAATGATGTTGGTGTTGATGTGGCCATGCCCGTCCACCGTACCATTGCTCGGCGTACACGCCTGGCTATAAATGACCCGAGATGGATTGGAGACCAAACCACCCTCATGCAGAGTCGGGTCGCCGGAATTGGTAGTGCGGTTACCGATGCCGTCATCGGTGACATCGACAATGGGATAGGAAGATGGTGTGCTGGGGAACGACAAAGACTCTAACCAGCCTTTATAACCCTCGCTCGCCGGTTCCGCTTGGCCTGGCGCAAAATGACCGCGGATGATCGTCGCCTGAACTTCGTCGAGCTTCTGACGCGGCAAAACTTCACCCACCCAAAATACGTCCGGCAGCTCCGCAACGGCGCGAAGTTGGTCGAGTGTGCCGGTAAACCGGGCGTTCTCGAACGCCAATATCGGCGTCCAGTCAGTTTCGGGCTTTAGGCCGAGTCTACTGACCGCAACACGGCCATCGCCGGGCGCACGATAGCGCTGAACGACAAAAGTATAGACGTGCGAACCAGTCTCACCGCGGGCAATCGCAGCAGCCAGGGTGGGACCCAATTTCAGATAACTCGCAAGCGGTGCGCTGTACTGCAAAAAACCACCGTCCGCAACAAGGTCGTCAAGCTGGGTGCGCGCGAACGCGTCCGCCCAGAGCAGATACCCATTGTTGGCGATATATTGCACCGGTGTCATGCCAAACCGCCGCAATTGAACCAGCCATTCGTCCTTCATCGGACCGACAAATTGGACTATTTGCAGCGCGCCCGCTGGCGGCGTACTGAGGGCGAATCCAGCAGGCGGCACCATCGCGCCACGCTGCGTGTCGAACGGCTGGCGATCAAAAAAAAGCATGTCCGCGTCGAGTAAAGACTGGTCCAGTAACTTTGGCGCCAGTGCTCCACGTCCACGGTAAAGCGCAAACGACCCGTAGTCGACCACACGTTCGAACCCAGCCGGTGCAGACATGCCTTTGGGTACGATGATTTTGGTGTCCGCACCTGCGGCAATCGCCATTGATGCAGCGAGCGGTGTAAGCGAAAGCACGATCAGCTTTAATCTAGTGCGCATGGCAACCCCTTTTAAAAAAGTGTTTTAGAGTCTCGCAGCCACCACTTGACACGGCGACTGAATCAAAATTCGACAGCCTATTCGAGAACAACAGTCCCTCACTCGAGCAGGTCCACCAAGGCGCTGGTGTCCGGGTTGAAGTCAGGATCCATTGCAGACCAGGGGCGAACTGAACGACGTTTAACCTTAGCCAAGGCCCGTTAGCCAGTCAACCGATTAGCGGATGGGTGTCGGTGACAGGGCACGAGCAGCGACCTGATGGCGTGACCACTTGGTCTGCAAGACTTGCATCGGAATGAACGACGGTGGCGTTGCGGGCAGTCCAGAATCAAAAGTCACGCAGTGCCGTTGCGGCCCCCACCAATCGACCGAGCACACCGCAGGCTGAACAGACTCTGCCAAGGTCAGCCGAAGTCACAGCGCGTTCAGCGCGATCACCGCAATCTGCACTTGCCCGCACGGGTCGGCCGGTCAAGCCCGATCCGATCATCCATCCGGATGGTCTTTAACAGGAGGTGTCTGATGAAAGCCTTGGTCGTTGTTGCCCTTGCTACCGCGCTATTGGTATCCGGTAGTTCGTTTGCCCAATCTGCACGCAGCCAAGCCCGCGAAATGGCCGGACAAGCGGGTTCCGCTGGTGACGGTGGGCGGTCTTATGTCGAGAAAGACAACGGCCGCGGCCGCGCTGGCAGCAATACGCAAGCCCCGCGACAGGAAAGTTTTCGTGGCGGCGATCGGGGGCGGCAAGGTTTTTCCGAGCAACGGCCACCGGCCTCGCCGTTTCCGGTAAATCAAAATCAATCGGCCAGCCGCGACTTCGGTCATCGTGGTAATCGCCCCTACCCCGACCAGGATCGCGGCCGCGACCTGCATTCGGGCAGCTATCGTCAAAACGATGGCAATCGATATCGCGGCGACCAGACCCGTGGCAACACTCATCGCGGCAATTTTGTCCGCAGCGGCGATGGCTATCGACGCAACCATGATGGGCACGGCAACGACGGTTACCGCGGCAACAACCACCAAGGCAACTACTACGCCGGCGGCCATTACAACGGTGGCTACAGCAACTACGGCTACACCAACTATGGCTATCGCGACCACGGCTACGGTTACGGACGCGGTTACAACGACTACGGTTACCGCTACCGTGCGCCGCACGCCTACTATCGCCCGCAGGGTTACTACAGCTACAACTGGCGCATCGGTCATCGACTGCCAACGTCCTGGTATCGCTCGTCGTATTACGTTGATTACGACGACTATGGCCTGAACGCACCGCCGTACGGCTACCGTTGGGTGCGCGTCGATCACGATGTGTTTCTGGTCGCTCTGACTGGCGGCTTGATTGCCGACATCCTCTACGATTTCTACGATTAACCCCCTACCGCCAGTGTTCCACCCTCGGGTGCACCCAGGTGGGACATAACTGCAGGCTGGTTGCCAGCCACCGGAGTTCGGTTTCTCAGCACGGTGGCTGGCAATTTTTTGCTTCTGAACAATGCGGTTGGGATCAGGAGTTCATGCGATCCCAAAACGCCTTGACGCCATCGAGCCAACCACTTTGACGCGGTGAATGTTCCTTGCCGTCGCTGAACGTGGCTTCGAATTCTTCCATCAATTCGCGCTGCCGCTTGTTAAGCTTGACCGGCGTTTCCACCACAACGCGGCACAGCATGTCGCCCTGGGCGCCGCCCCGCACCGACTTCACCCCTTTCTGCCGCAGGCGAAACATTTTCCCGGTCTGGGTTTCCGCTGGCACGCGGATGATCGCTTCGCCTTCCAGCGTCGGGATCAACACATCCCCGCCAAGCGCCGCTTGCGAGAAGCGAATCGGCACTTCGCAATGTAGGTCGTTGCCTTCGCGCACAAACAACTTGTGTTCGCGGACACTGACTTCGACATACAAATCACCGGCCGCCATCCCCGCCGGACCGGCCTGGCCTTCACCAGCCAAACGGATGCGATCCCCGGTATCGACACCGGCCGGAATCTTGACCGAGAGCGTCTTTTCCTGCTCGACGCGGCCATGACCGTGGCAACGGCGACAAGGCTTGTCGATTTTCTTGCCGGAGCCGCCGCACTGCGGGCAGGCCTGTTCCACCTGAAAAATGCCGCGCGATCCGATCACCCGACCGCGGCCGCGGCAAACGCCGCAGGTCTCGACCTTGCCATCCTCCGAGCCACTGCCATGGCAAACCTCACAGGCGACCACGGTCGGAATGTCGAATTGCTTCTCGACCCCGAACACGGCTTCTTCCAGATCGAGCTCGAGTACGTAACGCAGGTCGGCGCCACGGCGCTCCTGTTGGCGTCTGCCCCCACCGAAAATATCGCCAAAAATATCGCCAAAAATATCGCCGACGTCGCTAAACCCGGCACCACCGCGTGCGCCCGCCGAACCGCCAGCAAATGCGGCGTGGCCGTGCTGATCGTAGCTGCGCCGCTTGTGCGCATCACTCAACACTTCGTAGGCCTCTTTGGCTTCCTTGAATTGGCCCTCGGCGGTCTTGTCACCCGCGTTGCGATCCGGGTGATGCTTCATGGCAAGGCGACGGTAGGACTTCTTGATGTCCTCTTCGCTGGCATTTTTTGCAACGCCCAGCACTTCGTAGTAGTCCCGCTTGGTCATGGATTGGGCACTTCCGTATTTGGCTCAGTCTGATCACCCAAACTTTCCAGGGCATCGATAAACGCCTTTCTAAGAGTCTTTTTCTGATGGCCATCGAGATCCTGGCCACCCAATGCCTTCCTGGCACGAGTTAGCAATTCGCGGTCCACGCTCGAAGGAATTTTCTTCTGTGCGCGAAACAGTTCGACCGACACTTGCCGCTCTTGAGTTGGCTGCATTCGTGCGACTTGCTCTGCCACATCCGCAAGACCATCAACCGCCAGTGCTGCGGCGGCAACTCGACAATCTTCGCGTCGGCCATCGAGTTCAAGCACAGAGGAGTTTGGCTTGAGGAAGGCGGTCAACTCAGCCGCACTCAGCTCACGCGTGGTGTCGGCTTCGGCCAACAAGAAAAGCGATTGGCTACCTCGCGCAGGTCGTATCCCGACGATGTGGACTCGCACGCCAAATTCTTGTGCCTGCTGAACGCCCACGCGAAGATCTTCATCCCCGGAAAGTAGCAGGGCATCGGCGATTGCACGATTACGCGCCAATTCGATCATGTCGGTGACGATCAGAGAATCGACTCCTTTTTGCTCGCCGACACTGTTGACAAACCCCAACCTGACCTTGATGTCGTCGAGGTGCATCAATGCCAGGTGCTGTGGCGTCGGCCCGGAGGAGGTGCCGTCGTACCAATAGATTCTTAGAAATTCGGTATTTGGCGCCACTTTCTGCACCAAGTCCCGAAAAAAATTTCTAGCTGCAGCTGCATCCAACGTAAGAGCAGAGCGAGGAGATTTCTGGCCAATAAGCTCCACAGAGCCTTGGGCGAACAGATATCCCGCATCCACGAAGACCGCAGCACGACTCACTTGATCTCTCCAAAAAATAAGGGCCTCCGAAGAGGCCCTCTAGTAGGTCGCCCCATTTAGGTAGTCGGGGCGATTGGGCAGATAGTAGATGCCTGACTGGCCATCGGTCAATAGCTAGTCTCCGTCCGCACCGGCGTTCAATCCTTCTTCACCTCGGTGAACTCGGCATCGACCACATCGTCGTTCTTGCCCGCATCGGCGCTGCCTGCGGGTTCGCTGGCACCGGCCTGTCCAGCGCCGGCGGCCGCTGCTGCTGCCAGTGTTTGCGCAGCTTGTTCCAAAGCGCTGGTGCGGGCTTCGATCTTGGCCTTGTCGTCGCTCTTCATCGCCGACTCGACTTCCTTGATGGCTTCTTCAATCGGGCCAATCTGGCTGCCATCGATCTTGCCGCCGTGTTCCTTGAGCGCGGCGCGCACGCTGTGCACCACTTGATCGGCGTGGTTGCGGGCACCGACCAGTTCATGGAACTTCTTGTCTTCTTCGCGATTGGCTTCGGCGTCGCGCACCATCTGCTGGATCTCGGCTTCGCTCAGGCCCGAACCGGCCTTGATCTCGATGCGCTGTTCCTTGCCGGTCTTCTTGTCCTTGGCTTGCACATGCAAAATGCCGTTGGCATCGATATCGAAGCCCACTTCCACCTGTGGCATGCCACGCGCGGCGGCTTCGATGCCGGCCAGATCAAACTTGGCCAGCGACTTGTTGAAGCGCGCCTGCTCGCGTTCGCCCTGCAACACATGCACGGTGACCGCGGTCTGGTTGTCTTCGGCGGTGGAGAAAATCTGCGAGGCTTTGGTCGGGATCGTGGTGTTTTTCTCGATCAATTTGGTGAACACCCCGCCCATGGTTTCGATGCCGAGCGATAGCGGCGTTACGTCAAGCAGCAGCACATCTTTCACCGTACCTGACAGCACACCGCCCTGGATCGCTGCACCGATCGCCACGGCTTCGTCCGGGTTGACGTCTTTGCGTGGCTCTTTGCCGAAGAACTCGGTCACCGCCGCCTGCACACGCGGCATCCGGGTCATGCCGCCGACCAGGATCACTTCATGGATATCTGCCGCCTTGATCTTGGCGTCGCTCAGCGCAATCCGGCACGGCTCGATGGTTTTCTTGATCAGATCTTCAACCAACGACTCCAGTTTGGCGCGGGTCAACTTGATCGTCAGGTGCTTTGGACCACTGGCATCGGCGGTGATGTAAGGCAAATTGACATCGGTCTGCTGCAACGAGGACAGTTCAATCTTGGCGCGCTCGGCGGCGTCTTTCAGTCGCTGCAAGGCGAGTGGGTCCTGTTTCAGATCGATGCCCTGCTCTTTCTTGAACTCTTCCACCAGAAAGTCGATGACCCGCATGTCGAAGTCTTCGCCACCGAGGAAGGTATCGCCATTGGTGGACAGCACTTCGAACTGTTTCTCACCGTCGATCTCGGCGATCTCGATCACCGACACGTCGAAAGTGCCGCCGCCGAGGTCGTACACTGCAATCTTGCGGTCTTTGCCACCGGATTTGTCCAGGCCATAGGCCAGCGCCGCAGCGGTCGGCTCGTTGATGATGCGTTTGACATCCAGTCCGGCGATTCGACCGGCGTCTTTGGTCGCCTGACGCTGGCTATCGTTGAAATAGGCGGGCACCGTGATCACCGCTTCGGTGACCGCTTCGCCCAGATAATCTTCGGCGGTCTTCTTCATCTTCATCAGCACCTTGGCCGAAATCTCCGGCGGCGCCATCCGCTTGGCGTCGCTGGTCTGCACCCAGGCGTCACCGTTGTCGGCGGCGATGATGCCGAACGGCACCATGTGCAAGTCTTTCTTCACTTCGGCATCGGTGAACTTGCGGCCGATCAAACGCTTGACCGCATAGAAAGTGTTTTTGGGGTTGGTCACGCTCTGGCGCTTGGCCGAAGCACCGACGATGACTTCGCCGTCTTTGCCGAACGCCACAATCGATGGTGTGGTGCGATCGCCTTCAGCGTTTTCGATGACCCGCACCGAACCGCCTTCCATGACCGCAACGCAGGAGTTGGTAGTACCCAGGTCGATTCCGATAATTCTGCCCATGACGGATTCCTCTTAGTGGTTGATGGCTCTTTCAAGAGCCGCGCTGCCTGCAAAATGTGGGTGTTCCGCAAGGATTCAAGCGGCCCTTGCAAAACCGCCGGATCAGGCTTCTTTGGCCACCGTGACCATGGCCGGCCGTACCAACCGCTGGTTCAGGCGGACGCCTTTTTGAAACACCGCCACAATCGAATGCGCGGCCTGGTTGGTGGCGGCCACGGTGGCCACGGCCTGATGCTGTTCCGGGTCAAACACCGCACCGACCGGGTCAATCAGACTGACGCCATTGGCTTCCAGGGTTTTCATCAACACCCGCAAGGTCAACTGCATGCCTTCGCGCAGCTTGTCGGCGTCGGCGCCGCTTTGGGCCAAGCCGGCCTCCAGACTATCCACCACCGGCAGCAGGTCGAGCAACAAGCGCTCGGCACCGTATTTGCGGGCCGCATCGACATCGCGGGCCAGGCGTTTGCGCTGGTTGTCCATCTCGGCGATCAGGCGAACTTGTTCGTCCTTGGCCGCGCCCAGCAACTGTTCCAATTCGTTGATTCGCTGCTCGAGGATTTCCAGCGGCGAAGCGTTGTCGACGTCGCCACCGGGGCGATTGGCTAATTCATCATTCATGGCAAAACTCCAGGCGACCAGAGGCGGTCGCGCACCTTCGAGTCCCGCTTATGGGCCCAAACCGGCGCTTTTCAAGGTCGCCGACAGAATGCGCGCGGTTGCTTGGACGACTGGAATCACCCGGTCGTAGTCCATCCGCGTTGGCCCGATCACGCCAATCACGCCCAAGGTGCGGTTCTCGGTGCCGTACGGCGCGGTGACCACGCTGCACGGCCCAAGCGGGGCGATACCGGATTCTTCGCCAATAAACAAGCGCACGCCATCGGCATGGATGCAGCCTTCAAGTAGCCGCACAATTTCGCGTTTGCGGTGAAAGGCTTCGAACAGTTCGCGCAATCGGTCCACATCGCCCAAACCCTGCGCGCCCATCAAATTGGTTTGACCCGAAACCAGCATGTCGGCGCGCGGCTGCGGGGCGAACGAGGCGTCGGCAATCTCGATCGTCGCCCGCATCAGCCGGTCGATTGAATCGCGCGCCTGCTCGAGTTCGCCGACCAGGCGATGACGAATTTCATCCAGCGCAACGCCAGAAAAATTGTGGTTGAGATAGTTGGCGATTTCTTCCAGTTCGCTGGCGCTGAACGAACGCGGCAGCTCGAGCACCCGGTTCTGCACTTCGTTGTCGGTAAACACCAGAATGACCAACACCCGATTCGGCGCAATCAACACAAAGTCGATCTGTCGAAAGGCAAATTGTTCACGATGCGGCACCGTGACCAAACCCACAAAATGGGTCAGTTGTGAGAGCACGCTGGAGACCCGCGTCAACACTTCCTGGGTGCCGGCGCCGTGCGGAATATCGCGCTGCATTTGCGCCAGGTCGGCGTCGCCCATCGGCTTCAATTCCAGCAGCGAATCGACAAACAGGCGATAACCCGACGCCGTCGGCACGCGTCCGGAAGAACTGTGCGGCTGCCGCACCAGGCCGATTTCTTCGAGATCCTGCAACACATTGCGGATGGTGGCGGCACTGACATCCAAGCCGGCGGTGCGCGCCAGCGTGCGCGATCCGACCGGCTCGCCATCCTTGATGTACTGGGCGATCAGCGAGCGCAACAGGCGGCGGGCGCGGGCATCGAGCAGGTCAATCGAACGGCGCATAAGCTTGCCCGAAGTGGAAGGAACCCGAAGTGGATGGAAACAGCGTCATCAAACGATCAAGTGGTTTGCTCAGATAGCAGACATTTTCCGGTTCGCTCGTGCCAACGCCAATCCGCCTCCGGATCGATTCGCGGCCGGACCGCAGTGTAACGCGCTCCGCCGTCACGCCGGTTCGCGAAGTCCCGCATAGGCCGCGAGCGCAGCTTGGCGAGTGCCGACCAGATCGACCAGCGGCTTGGCGTAAACGCTATCGGTCAGTGCCAGCGCCCGCAACGTCTCTGATCGACCAGCGTGTCCCAGAACCAATCGGCGCCCAAACGCCAGTAATAGCGCAGATTTTTGTGGTCAACAGACTGGCAACGATCAAACGCAGCCGGTTGTGCATCCAGCCGGACTGCCAGCGCTGTCGCATACCGGCATCGACGCTGCGGCAATCAACGGCGGCGCCCGGGATTCGCCTTTCGCTGGCCGCCATTTGCCCGCTCGCCACAATACTTTCGCCGCCACAGCCACCATACTTGCCCGGCCCAACCACGCCAAGGAGCCGCACCCTCATGAACCGCCGGATTGCCGTGATTTTTTTCGCCCTGGTCGCCTGCTTATTGGCCGCTTGTGGCGATAAAAGCGAAACCTCGCCGCCGGCATTGCAGGCGCTGGCCAACGTTGCCGCGACGCCGCCGCCACCAGCTGGCGCCTTTGCCCTGGTTTCGGCAGCGGCAGAGCCCTATGAAAACCGCCCGGCGATCACCTTGGTGTTTTCGCGCCCGCTGGTCGGCCAACAAAGTTTCGACCAACTGTTGTCGATCCAATTGAAAGATGGCGCGCCCGCCGATGGCAGTTGGATTCTGGACGAAGATCAGCACAAGTTGCGCTTCCCGTATTTGGAAGCCGACCGCAACTACACCGTCAGCATCCAGTCACCACTGATGGCCAGCGATGGCAGCGCGCTGGGCAAAGATCAGGTCCTGGACGTTTATAGCGGCCTGCTGGCGCCGGTAGTCGGGTTTGCCAGCCAGGGCCATATTCTGCCGACGCACGAATCGCGCGGGCTGCCCATCGTTTCGGTCAACGTCGCCGAAGTCGATGTCGAGTTCTTTCGCATCCGCGATGCGGCGCTGAACGGATTCCTCAGTCGCTACCAACAAAACAGCCGCCAAAGCTACTGGGAAATGCAAAATCTGGTCGCCCTCGGCGCGTCGGTTTATGCCAATCGTTTTGCCCTGAAGACCGCGCCCAACGAACGCGCGGTGAGTTTTCTGCCGGTGCGTGATCTACCCGAACTCGCCGCCCCCGGACTCTATTTTGCCGTGCTCAAGCGCGCTGGCACTTACAACTACGAACACGACACGGCGATGTTTTTTGTCAGCGACATCGGCATCCATGTGCGCGCCTACCGAGACCGCCTGCTGATCCTGACCAACTCGCTGGAATCCGGCGAGCCAAAGAGCGACGTCGCCATCGAAATTGCGGACGCCAAAGCCAACACGGTAATCAAGGCCAGCACCGATAGCAACGGCCTGGCGATGGTTGCCTATCACCCAAACCCCGCGCATTTGTTGATCGCCCGCTTCGGCAAAGACATCGCCCTGTTGCCGCTCAACCAGCCGGCGCTGGATCTATCCGAGTTCACCCTGGGCGGGCGCGCACAAACCGACTTGGAAATTTTTCCGTGGTCGGGGCGCGATCTCTATCGGCCTGGCGAGACCCTGCGGGTCAGCGCCCTGTTGCGTGATTTCGACGGCAAAGCCGTCAAGCCGCAGCCGCTTTACGTCACCTTGAAGCAACCCGATGGGCGCGCGGTGGCAACCGAACAACTCAAGCCAGGTGAACTGAATTATCTAAGCTACGACCGGCAGATTCCGCCCGACGCCGCCACCGGAAAATGGTCGTTGGATTGGTCTAGCGAACCGACCATGGCGCACCCGGTCAGCTTCACTTTTCGGGTGGAGGAGTTTCTGCCAGAGCGCATGAAATTGAGTCTGGATGCCGCCGAAGTGTTGACGCCGGGCGCGCCGTTGGCGCTCTCGGTCGAAGGCGCCTGGCTGTATGGCTCACCGGCGGGCGGCAAGCGCTTCACCGCGCGCCTCAGCCTGCAAGCCGATGTGCATCCGGTCGCGGCGTTACCCGAGTTCCATTTTGGCGATCCGCTTGCGGAGCTCCCGAAACAGCCGCGCGATGTCGTCGATGAAGTACTCGATGCCGAAGGCAAATTGCACACCGAGATCGCGCTCGATGAAGTCAAGGCGCCGACCGGACCGGTCGCCGTCATCCTCGCCGGTAGCCTGTACGAATCGGGTGGTCGCGCGGTCAATCGCGCGCTCAAACGCACGCTCTGGCCAGCAGCGGAATTGGTCGGCGCGCGCCCGCTGTTTGATCTGAAAGAAGGCGCCACGCCACGTGATACCGCGAGCTTTGAGTTGCTGCGCAGCAATCGCCGCGGCGACTTGCTGGCAGCCAGCAAATTGCAGGTAAAACTGCTGCGTGATCGGCGCCAATACCACTGGCGTTGGACCGACGGCAGCGGCTGGCAGACCGACTATCTCAGTAGCTGGGAAAATGTCACCGGACAGACCATCGACCTCGCCGTTGGCGAGCGCAAGAAAATCAGTTTCCCGGTCGACTGGGGTGGCTATCGTCTGGAAGTTTTCGATCCGGCGACCGGACTCACCTTGCGGCTGCCGTTCGAAGCGGGCTGGGGCTGGTACAACCGGGGCCAGGACGCCGGTAGCCGTCCGGATAAAGTCAAACTGGCGCTCGACAAAACCGCCTACGCCGAAGGCGACACGATTCGTCTGACAATCAAGCCGCCGCATCCGGGGCACGCCCTGGTATTGCTGGAAAGCGATCATCTGTTGTGGCAGAAGTCGATCGCTGTGGAAGGCGAGACGACGGTCGAGATTCCGCTGGATCGAGCCTGGGTTCGCCACGACCTGTACGCCACGGCGCTGGTGTTTCGCCCCGGTTCGTCGGCCGAAAAAATCACCCCGGCGCGGGCGCTCGGCTTGCTGCACATTCCACTGGATCGCAGTCAGCGCAAGCTCGCCCTGCGTATTGACGCGGTCGCCAAAACGCGGCCCGACCAGCCGCTGGAGGTGATCGTCCACGCGCCCGCATTGGCCGGTGCCAAGGCCAGCGTGGTGCTGCACGCGGTCGATGTCGGCATCCTCAATCTCACCCAATTTCCCCTGCCCGATCCGAACGCCTGGTTCTTTGCGCCACGGCGCTACGGGATCGACGCCTACGATGTCTACAGCCGCATCATTGAGTCGCTCGATGGCAGCAAAGCTGCGCTGCGTTACGGCGGCGATGCCGCCCTGCTCAGCCTGCCACAAGCAAGACGACCCAATGTCAAAGTGCTGACGGTCGATTTGTTTGCACCACCGATGGCCGTGGATGCCAAGGGCGACGCCCACTTCCGACTGAACCTGCCGGACTTCAACGGCACCCTGCGGCTGTCGGCGCTGGCGTTTGGCGACCAGAACTTCGGCAGCATTGCGAAGGAAACCATCGTGCAAGCGCCACTGGTCGTCGAGATCGCCGCACCGCGGGCGATGGCCAGCGGCGACCACGCTGAAATCGCGCTCGACCTGGAAAATCTGAGTGGCGCCGACGACCACTATCAGATCACCTTGGATGCTGGCGATCTGTTGGCGATCACCCAACCCAAGCGCAGCCTGAAACTCGCCAAGGGCGCGCGCAGCACGCAGACTTTCAAGATTCTCGCGCGCGAGAAATTGGGCGTCGTCCATGTCACCGCCAAGGTCCAGGGCAGCGCCGCCAAGGCCGAGCGCTGGGCCGAGTTCACGCTGCGCCCGGCGTATCCGGTGGAACATCGCAGTCGTGCTTTGACGCTCGACCAGGGCCGTGACCTGACCCCAGATCCGGCGCTGCGAAGCGGTTTGATGGCGGCCTCGCTGGTCTCCCGGATCACCCTGGGCACGCTGCCGCCGCTGCCGTTTGCGTCGGTGGTCAATGACTTGATCGGCTATCCCTACGGCTGCGTTGAACAGACCACCAGCAAAGCGTTTCCGTTGGTCTATCTGGACGACGCCACCGCCGCGCGCTTCGGCGTCAAGCCACTGGCCGCCGAAGACCGGCGCAATCGCTTGAACGCGGCCTTTGCGCGACTCGCTTCGATGCAAACCGCCAACGGTCACTTCAACTATTGGCCGGGCGATTCGTTCGTCGTCACCCACATCACGCCGTATGTCGCCGAGATGCTGGTGGCGGCCAAAGAAGCCGGTTTCGCGCCCGACGAAGCGATGTTGGAAAAAACCCTGAAGCGACTCAACGACGATCTGCTTTCGGGTGGCACGCCGCATTACGAATACGATCAAGCCGAGCATCTGCGGATTGCCGAAGAAGCCCACGCCGGCTATGTCCTGGCCAAGTTGAAGCGCGCGCCGCTGGGCACGCTGCGCGCGATCTTCGACAACGACCGCGGCAAATTGATCGCGCCGCTGCCGCTGGTGCATCTCGGCGTGGCGCTGGTCTTGCAGGGCGATGCCAAGCGCGGCCAGGAAGCCATCGCCGAGGCTTTCAGTCGCAAGTTCGAACGCCCGTCCTGGGTCGGCGATTACGGCTCCGAGCTGCGCGATCTGACGCTGATGGTGGCGATCCTCAACGAACATGGCCTGAGCCAACCCGAGTACGACGCCCGCGTCTATGCGATGGCCCGCGAATGGACTGGCCGCAAACTCGACTACCCGTGGTTTGGGAGCTATCTCAGCACCCAGGAACAAATCGCCATCTTCCGACTCGGTCGCAGCCTGCTCGGTGATCTCAGCCGCAAAATCGAAGGCGATGTCCGCATCGGCAGCATTCACGAACCGTTCGCCGCCAGCGCGCAACTGGCACGCAGCTTTGTCGCCGAAGATCTGGCCAACGGCGTGACCTTGGCGCCACGCGGTCCCGGTCCGATCTTCATGGTCGAAGACGTCGTCGGTTATCCGAACACCCCACCCAAAGTGCAGGATCAAAATGTCGCCATCCGGCGCCTGTTGTATCGCCAGGACGGCAGCCAATACGACGGCGCGCCGTTGACCACCGGCGAGGTATTGATCGCCGCGCTCGACATCACCGCTCACCAGGACATGCACGACGCCTTGATTGTCGATCTGATCCCCGGTGGTCTGGAGCTGGAAAACCTCAACCTGGGCGACCAGGCGATCTGGGCTGGCGTCAGCATCGACGGCGTCGCCCTCAGCGAGCGCACCAGCCAAGCAGAGATTCGCTACGAGGAATATCGCGATGATCGCTACGTCGCCGCCATCCAGCTCGCGGCCGGCCAGAAGTCGAAACTTTACTATTTGCTGCGCGCGGTCAGCCCGGGACGTTACCAAGTACCAACGCCGCTGGTCGAAGACATGTATCGCCCACAACTGCGTGGCATCGGCACCGCGGTACCGGCGCTGATCGAGGTCCACGAGCCACAATGACCCAGGTCGGCTCCGCTGCTGCCGCTGCACTGCCAGCCACCGCCGTGGCAGCGATCCAGCAGCGCTGCTGGCGCCGGGTGGCGTGGACGACGCTGGCGATCTTCGGGTGGCTGTTGCTGCTCGATCAACTGCTGCCACCGCCGATCCCGGAGGTGGCGAGCGATGGTGCCACCGTCGTGCTGGCGCGCGATGGCAGCCCGCTGCGCGCCTTCGCCAATCGCCAGGGCGTGTGGCGCTACCCGGTCACCCGCGCGCAGGTTTCGCCGCTGTATGTTGCCGCCGTGCTCGGCTACGAAGATCGCTGGTTCCGCTGGCACCTCGGCATCAATCCGCTCGCCATCGCCCGCGCCGGAGCGCAATGGATGGGCCACGGCAAATTGCGCTCGGGCGCCTCCACCCTGACCATGCAGGTGGCGCGCCTGATCGAGCCGATCCCGCACAGCGGCCTCGGCAAACTCTGGCAGATGCTGCGCGCCCTGCAATTGGAGTTTCGCCTGAGCAAAAATCAAATCATCGAGCTGTATCTGAATCTGGCACCGTTCGGCGGCGGCATCGAAGGCGTGCAGGCGGCCAGTTACGCCTACCTCGGCAAACCCGCGCTTGCCTTGAGTCATGCCGAAGCGGCGTTGTTGGCGGTGCTGCCGCAAGCGCCCAGCCGACTGCGTCCGGATCGCCATCCGGAACGCGCCCGCAGTGCCCGAGACAAGGTGCTGGCGCGCCTTGCCCAGTTTGGCGATTGGCCGCCATCGGTGATCGCTGAGGCGCGCGATGAAAATGTCGTGGCACGCAGTCTGCGCGCGCCGGTATCCGCAGCCCTGCTCGCCGAGCGGCTGCGCACGCTCGATCCGACCGCACGCTCGATCACCACCACGCTGGACGCGGGCTTGCAACGCGCCACCGAAGACCGTCTCGCCGCCTGGATCGAGCGCTTTCCGGAGAAAACCTCGGCCGCCGCGTTAATCATCGACAACGCCTCGCTGGCAGCGCGCGCCTACGTCGGTTCGGCCCGCTTCGGCGATATGGCCCGCGCCGGCCATGTCGATATGATCCGCGCCCGGCGCTCACCGGGTTCCACGCTGAAGCCTTTTTTGTACGCGCTGGCGCTGGACTCAGGACTGATCCATTCGGAGAGCCTGCTGATCGATGCGCCGCAGGATTTCGGTGGCTATCGACCGGCCAATTTCGGCGACAGTTTCAATGGCCCGGTAGCGGCCGCCGAGGCGCTGCGACTATCGCTGAATGTGCCCGCGGTCGATTTGCTGGAGCGCATCACGCCGAGTCGCTTTATGGCGCGACTGCGCCATGCCGGGGTGACTTTGAGTCTGCCGAAAGCCGCCAAACCCAATCTGACGGTGATCCTCGGTGGTGCCGCAGCGCGCCTCGACCAATTGGTCGGCGGCTACGCCGCACTGGCTCGTGGCGGCGTCAGCGGCGCGGTGCGGTTTCGCCGTGACGATCCGGTCGCCGATCGCCGCCTGATGAGCGCAGGCGCCGCCTACATCGTACGCCGCATGCTCGAAGCCCACGGCCGCCCGGATGATCCCGAAGTCGGCTTCGATCTGCGCCGCCGCACCCGCATCGCCTGGAAAACCGGCACCAGCTATGGCTTCCGCGATGCCTGGGCGATCGGCGTCACCCCGCGCTACAGCGTCGGCGTCTGGATCGGGCGTCCGGATGGCACCCCGTCACCGGGTCAATACGGCGCCGCCACCGCGTTGCCACTGCTGATTGCCCTGGCCGATAGCTTGCCGCGCGCCGGTGCCGCGGCCACCGACCCGGTTCCCGAATCCGTCAGCACCGCCAGCATCTGCTGGCCGCTGGGTGAGGCCTTCGACGCCGCGCATCCAGAACTTTGCAGCCGTCGCCGCGAAGCCATGCTGCTCGACGGCCGCATCCCACCGACCCTGCCCAGTCGCAGCGGCAGCGCCAGTGAAACCCTGCTGCAACATTGGCTGCGCGATAAAGTCAGCGGGCTGCGCGTGCTGCCCGACTGTGCCAACGCCAGCCCCGAAGCCGCCAGCACCGCCATGTGGCCGCTGCTCACCAGCCCCTGGCTCAGCCGCCGCGAGCGCGAAGCAATGACCCTGCCCGCGCTGAGCAAGGCCTGCCAGGGCCACGAATCCGCGCAGGTGATCGCCCGTCTGCATATCGATGGCTTATTGGCCGACGCCATCCTGCGGCCAGCCCCGGGTGCCAAAAATCTGCCGACCGTGCGTCTGCGCGCACTCGGCGCCCGCGGCCAAGTCAACTGGCTCCTCGATGGTCGCCTGCTCACCAGCGCGGCGGCCAACCAGAGCATCGACCATCGCTTTGATCGCACCGGCAGGCAAACCATCACCGCCGTCGATGACAGCGGCGCCTTCGATCAGCTCAGCGTGCGCGTGCAGTTGCCGTAGCACCGCCAGCCCCGGCGCGAACGCTGGCTATCGCAGGCGCCTCGACAGCCAGTTGATAGGTTGGGCTTAAGCGCAGCGATGCCCAACCAAGCCAGAGGCGGAGCGCGACTAGCGTGAAAGACATAGGTTGGGCTTAAGCGCAGCGATGCCCAACCAAGCCCGAGGCGGAGCGCGACTAGCGTGAAAGACATAGGTTGGGCTTAAGCGCAGCGATGCCCAACCAAGCCAGAGGCGGAGCGCGACTAGCGTGAAAGGCATAGGTTGGGCTTAAGCGCAGCGATGCCCAACCAAGCCGGAGGCGGAGCGCGGTTTTTGGGTGGTCAGGTTTCCTGGTCAGCGCCATCAAACCTTTTCACGACCGATGCCCTTACGCGACATCGCACTCGCACAGTGTTTTTCATCATCGGCAGCGCTGGCACCTCTGCTGCATGCAAGTCAGACGCGCCGACGCGGCGTGAGCATCATCGCCATCGAGTCCAGCCAGATGCGGAAGGGCCGCCGCGAGGCCTGCGGCAGATGCTGAAACCGAGCGCTGCTGGCGCTCACCGGCGCTGACGCTGACGGTGAGGCTGACGGTGAGGCTGACGGTGACGGTGACGCTGCGGCAGGCGGTCGCCGCAACGCCAACAAAGCCGCGCACTGCTGCGGCTCGGCCAGATACCAGAGGGTCTGCGGCCGCTCCCAGCCTGCCACCGTCTGCTGCAGGCGCTCGGCCGGCGGGGCAGCGCCAGCGAGTTCCCGCATCACCGCATCGGTCAGCAGCAAATACTCGTGAATCGGCACATCGTTCTTGGCCAGGCGATGCAGCAAGATGACCGCGTCGCCAGCCAGCTCTTCAAACTGGCGCACACGCTTGAGCACCATCTCACCGCTGTGCACCAAAATCTTCAGGCGCAGTTGATTGAGGTCGGTGCAAGCATCGCAACCGCAGTTCTTGCGCTCCCGCACCAATCGGCCACGGGCCTGGTCAAAGGCGGCAAACACGCGGGTCAGCCCAGCCACCGCCGCGCCCACTTCGACGGCATCGGTTGGCGAAATTTCGGCGTACAGCAGCGCGGCATCGCCTTCCAGCTTGTTCACCACCCACGGCGCCACCATCGCGTCGATCATGCCCTCCATCAATTCGGTGACGATCATCTCGGCATGCGACAGGCTCAGCGAGCGGTAGCGCACAAAACTCGTGTAGCCAGAAATATCCGCCAGACCAATCAGGCCAAGCAGTAACCGCGATTCCTGGTGGATCGGTGCAGCCATGGAGTTCTCCGTCAGCGCCGTCGGCTAGTCTAATGGGAGTGTTGACCGGCAATCCTTAACTTGCATCACCACCGCCACCGGGCTTTTGGTGAGCCAACGCCCGGCCGGTTGCAACGGTGGCTTGGTGTCCGTTGATCCGTGTAAGGAAACCACCGTCGAGCGGGTCCTTGAATCGGTCTGGTAAGCAGATCAAAATCTTTCCTGCACAAATTTGCCGCCTGCCGAGGAGGCGAAATTCTCCAAAGCGCCGGTTCGGCAATTCTCATCAATGGAGTCATGCCATGGTCGATTACGTTTTTCACACCCCGGAAAGCGCCCCCGAGGGGGCCCGCGCGATGCTCGCTGGCGCCAAACAGAAACTCGGTTTTGTGCCCAATCTCTACGCTGGCATGGCCAATGCGCCAGCAGCGCTAGAAGCCTACCTGGCGCTGTCTGGGTTTTTTGAAAAAACCAGTCTGACCGCGACCGAAAAACAAGTGGTGTGGCTGGCCACCAGTGTCGAGAACGGTTGCGAGTTTTGTGTCGCCGCGCATTCGATGATCGCCAAGAAAATGTTCGGTGTCGATGCCGCTACGGTCGACGCCCTGCGCGCGGGCAGTGCCCTCACCGATGGCAAGCTGGAAGCCTTGCACAACTTCACCCGCGCCGTCGTTCGTGAACGCGGCTGGGTCGCCGACAGCCCGGCGCTCAGTCAATTCCTTGGCGCCGGTTACACCCCGGCGCAGGCGTTGGAAGTGATTCTCGGCGTCACCCAAAAGACCCTAAGCAACTACGCCAATCACTTGCTGAAAACGCCGATCAACGCGCAATTTGAAAGCGAACGCTGGAGCAAAAAATAAGCAGAGGCAGCGGCCTTAATCGGCACTTCGTCGAGCTGCCCAAGTCCACTACCGACACCGCCATGAAGCTATCATCGGCAACCGGCCAGCCGCCCGGGAGCACCAATCCATGATCGGCATTAGCTGGCTGGGTCGCCAACTCGGTGGTGTTCTGGCGCGTTTTCTGGCGCAACCAACGCATGTTCATGCGGCCAATCCAGTGGTGTCGTCGGCGCGCCTGCTGGCCTGCCTGCAAGCCGGTGATGTGCTGCTGGTGGATGGCCACAGCCGCTTCAGCACTGCGGTCAAATACCTGACGCAATCGACCTGGTCGCACGCGGCCTTGTTTCTGGGCGATGAGCTGACCGCGCTCGGCGGCAATCCGGCGCACCAGTTCATCGAAGCCGATGTGGTCGCCGGCGTGCGTTCGGTCGGCATCGAAGAGTTCGCTGGCAAGCACACGCGGATTTGCCGACCCGTAGGTCTGGACGCCAACGCCCGCCGGCAATTGGCCAGCGCCGCCTTTGCCCACATCGGCCACCAGTACGATTTGAAAAATATCTTCGATCTGGCGCGCTACCTGCTGCCGACGCCGCCGGTACCGCAACGATTTCGGCGGCGCCTGCTGGCACTCGGCAGCGGCGATCCGACGCGCGCCATCTGCTCCGGCCTGATTGCCGAAGCATTTCAATCGATCCACTATCCGATATTGCCCGAGACCAGTATCCGCAGCGCGGATCGTCCCGACTGCCCAGACTGCGTCGAAGCCATTCTCAGCATTCGCCACCACAGTTTGTTCGCGCCGCGCGACTTCGACGTATCGCCGTATTTTCAGGTGATCAAGCCAACTTTGGCATCGGGCTTCGACTACAAGGCGATACGATGGCAAACCGAGGGCGCCGTTTGATCGGCGTCACCGTCATCCCATCTGGCTTTCCGGAAACCCGTATGTCCACCAGCGATATCGCCCTGCCTCTGCTCACGCTGATCGAGGCCCGCATCCTCGGCTGCTTGATCGAAAAACAAAAGACCACACCGGATCAGTATCCACTCAGCTTGAATGCGCTGATGCTCGCGTGCAATCAGAAGACCAACCGTGATCCGATCATGGATCTCAGCCTCGGCGAAATCGGCCACTCGGTCCGCGAACTGGAACAGCGCGAGCTGGTCGAGCGCGCGTTTGGTGGTCGTGTCGAACGCTATCAACACCGCTTCGACCAATACTACGGACTGACCCTGCGCAAACAGGCGCTGCTTGGCCTGCTGATGTTGCGCGGGCCGCAAACCCTCAATGAACTGCTGATCCGCAGCGAACGCCTGGCCGATTTCAGCGATGCCGAAGATCTGCGGCACACGCTCGACCGAATGATCGAGCAATCGCCGCCACAAGTGGTGAAGCTGCCGCGTGCCGGCGGGCAACGCGAGGACCGCTATCAACAGTTGCTCGCCGTCGAAGCCGCCCGCGCCGAAGCGGTCGAAACGCTGGCCGCTTCGGCGCATGGCAATGCCGCGCTGGCAGATCGTGTTCGCGATCTGGAAACACAAGTCCAGGCGTTGCGGGCTGAAATCGACGCCATCCATGCACGCCAAAATGCCGATTCGTCAAATCCTTGATCGTGCCAACATTCGCCCTACGCCTTAGGCGTCGCGCAGAAATAACTTACCCATCTTGCTGGTTCTTTCGCCCGCCTGCGCCGTTGCACAAAGCGTCACATAGTCCGACTATGCTCCACTTTGTGCGCCTTGCAGGCGAACGAAAGTCCTGCGCAATCTGCGCAAGTTATTTCTGCGCAACGCCTTAAGGAAACCGCCATGAGCAACGACCACCGCGCCCTGATCGATACTTTTTATCGCGCCTTCGCGCAACGCGACAGCGAAACCATGGCGGCCTGCTATCACGCCGACGCCGAGTTTGAGGATGGCGCCTTCCGGCTCCAGGGCAGCGCCTGCGGTGACATGTGGCGAATGCTCTGCACGCGCGGCAAGGATCTGAAAATCGAGTTTCGCGATATTCAAGTCGAAGGCGATCACGGCAGCGCGCATTGGGAAGCCTGGTACACGTTTTCCGGAACCGGTCGCCAGGTACACAACATCATCGACGCCGAGTTTCAATTCAAGGATGGCAAGATTTTTCGCCACCACGATCATTTTGATTTCTGGGGCTGGTCGCGGCAGGCGCTCGGTCCGATCGGCTTCGCACTCGGCTGGTCGCCGTGGTTGCGCCACAAGGTGCAGGCGCAGGCGGCCAAGGGCCTGGCGGCATTTCAGGCGAGTCGGTAGCAAGTAGGGCGGATAAGCGCAGCGCATCCACCAACCCAGCACAAGGCAAAGCGGCGGCAAGCCGCCGCACTCCAAACGAATGTACGGTGGATAAGCAGCGAATCTGATTCAGATGACGGACGACGGAAGATGGATGCGCAGCACATCCACCAACCCAGCACAAGGCAAAGCGGCGGCAAGCCGCCGCACTCCAAACGAATGTACGGTGGATAAGCAGCGAATCCGATTCAGATGACGGACGACGGAAGGTGGATGCGCAGCGCATCCACCAACCCAGCGCAAGGCAAAGCGGCGGCAAGCCGCCGCACTCCAAACGAATGTACGGTGGATAAGCAGCGAATCTGGTTCAGATGACGGACGACGGAAGGTGGATGCGCTGCGCTTATCCACCCTACACCAGCTTGGCCGCTACCCAAGCACGGACACCGGCAATCGCTGCGGCCACCGCCGGGCCATCGTCGCCGCCGCCCTGGGCCAAGTCCGGGCGACCGCCGCCTTTGCCACCGATTTGCGCTGCCACATGGGCGATCAAGTCGCCGGCCTTGATCTTGCCCAAAGCCGCGCCATGCACACCCGCAATCAGCGCGACTTTGCCCTCGCTGCCAGATGCGAGCAGCACCACGCAATCCGACAACACGGCCTTCAGTTGATCGACACCCTCACGCAGTGCTTTGGCATCGAGGCCATCGATGCGCGCTGCCACCAGTTGAATGCCCTGTAACTTATTCGCCTGGGTAGCGAGTTCGGCCCACGCCGTGTTCGCCGCTTTGGCACGAAACGATTCGAGCTCGCGCTCGAGTTCGCGCTGCCGCTCGAAGACCCGCTTCAGCTTGTGCGGAATATCCGCGCCGGTGGTGCAGAGCAGATCCGCCACTTCACCGAGCCGGCCTTCATGCTCGGCGATCCATGCCTCGGCGGCGGCGCCGGTCACCGCTTCGATTCGGCGCACGCCCGCCGCCACACCGGATTCTGCAATGATCTTCAACAAGCCGATATCACCGGTGCGCTGGGCGTGGGTACCGCCACAAAGTTCGGTGGAAAACTCACCCATTTTCAACACCCGCACGCGCTCGCCGTATTTCTCGCCGAACAGCGCCATCGCGCCAAACTCGATGGCTTCCTGCATGCCCATTTGCAGCGTTTCAACGGCCACGTTGCGCCGGATTTCGGTGTTCACCAAGCGTTCGATGCGTTGCAGATCGGCGGCGGCAATCGGCTGAAAATGGGAGAAATCGAAGCGCAGCCGATCCGGCGCCACCAGCGATCCTTTCTGGCTGACGTGATCGCCCAAGACCTGCCGCAGCGCGGCGTGCAGCAGGTGCGTGGCGCTGTGATTGAGCACCGTCGCCTGCCGACGTTCGGCATCGACCTGCGCTGCAATCGACCCGCCGACCTGGAGCGGCGCCCCCACCCAACGGCCAACATGGCCGTGAAAGGTACCGGCCAGTTTGATCGTTTCCTCGACATGCATCTTGCCGTCCGCGCTATGCAATTGGCCCTGGTCGCCGACCTGGCCACCGGATTCGGCATAGAACGGCGTGCGATCCAGAATCACCATGGCGCGCTCGCCTTCCCGCAACTCCGCCGCCAGTTGGCCTTCCTTGACGATGCCGACCACTTGGAGCGCTTCGGCATCCAGCGCCGCATAGCCCAAAAACTGCGTTGCTGGCAAATCCTTCATCGCCTCGGACGACAAGGTGTGTACCGCATCGAAGCTGGACCCCGCGCGGGCGCGCTCGCGCTGTTCGTCCATGCAGCGCTCGAAGCCGACCAGATCCACGGTCAGGCCGCGCTCGCGCGCCACATCGGCGGTTAGATCCACCGGGAATCCGTAGGTGTCGTAAAGTTTGAAAGCATCGGTACCGGGAATCACGCGACTGATCGAAGGCGCGCCCACCACCGATGACGAAGCAACTGGCAGCGCTGCCACCACTTGTTCAAAGACCTTCATGCCGGTATCCAAAGTCTCGGCAAAGCGCTCTTCCTCACCTTTCAACGCCTGCTCGACCAAGCCGCGCTTGGCGTGCAATTCCGGATAAGCCTGCCCCATCAATTCATCGAGCTTGCCGACCAAGGTGTGAAAAAACAACTCGGTCTGGCCGAGCTTGTGGCCATGACGCAGCGCCCGCCGGATGATGCGGCGGAGCACGTAGCCGCGGCCTTCGTTGGCGGGCAGCACACCATCGACAATCAAAAAAGCACAGGCGCGGATATGGTCGGCGATCACCCGCAATGACGGATTATCCAGATCGCTGTGGTGGGTAGCCTTGGCCGCGGCTGCCACCAACGCCCGCATCAGATCGATGTCGTAATTGCTGTTGACGTGTTGCAACACCGCGGTCAACCGCTCCAGGCCCATGCCGGTATCGACACAGGGTTTCGGTAGCGGCGTCAAACTGCCATCGGCGGCGCGCTCAAACTGCATGAACACCAGATTCCAGATTTCGATGTAGCGGTCGCCGTCTTCTTCCGGCGATCCCGGCGGGCCACCGGCAAACGCCGGGCCGTGGTCGTAAAAAATCTCGGTGCACGGACCGCAGGGGCCGGTATCCCCCATCGCCCAGAAATTGTCGGACGCATACAGTGCGCCTTTGTTGTCGCCGATACGGACAATGCGCTCGCTCGGCACGCCCACTTCGTTGTGCCACAAATCAAACGCTTCGTCGTCGCTGTGATAGACCGTCACCCAGAGTTTCTCGGCAGGCAGACCATAGACCTCTGTCAGTAGCTCCCAGGCATAGAGAATGGCATCGCGCTTGAAGTAATCGCCGAAACTGAAGTTGCCGAGCATCTCGAAAAACGTGTGATGGCGGGCGGTGTAACCGACGTTTTCCAGATCGTTGTGCTTGCCGCCAGCGCGCAACGAACGCTGGCTGCTGGTGGCGCGGGTGTAGGACCGCTTTTCGGCGCCGAGGAACATATCCTTGAACTGCACCATGCCGGAGTTGGTAAACAGCAAGGTCGGATCGTTGCCCGGCACCAACGAACTGGACGCCACCACCGTGTGCCCTTTGGACTGGAAAAAATCAAGAAACTGGCGGCGGATTTCAGCACTGGTTTTCATCGAAGGCAGACCGAACAAATGGGTAGTCGGCCATTCTAGTGCAGCGGCACGTTGATTAGGCTCGAAGTAGCTCGGCTCAAACGCTACCAACGCGGAGCCGAACTAGCACGGCCAGCGCCGCCTTCGGTCGTAGGTCGGATCAAGCGCCGTAGGCGCGGATCCGACAAAATCTGACATTGCCGCAATGCCGGGATTGTCGGTTCCGGCGCTGCGCGCCTTGAACCGACCTACGCCCTTTGCTGACTTTGACGGAACCGTGGGTCGGCTCAAACGCTACCAACGCGGAGCCGAACTAGCACGGCCAGCGCCGCCTTCGGTCGTAGGTCGGATCAAGCGCCGTAGGCGCGGATCCGACAAAATCTGACATTGCCGCAATGCCGGGATTGTCGGTTCCGGCGCTGCGCGCCTTGAACCGACCTACGCCCTTTGCTGACTTTGACGGAACCGTGGGTCGGCTTATGCGCTACCAGCGCAGCGCCAAGTTGACACGGCAATGCCCGCCTTCATCGACCGCGAAACACCGGCGCCCGTTTCTCCATAAAGGCACGCATGGCTTCGGCGAAATCTTCGGACTGCATCAGTAAGCCATTAAGCGTGGCGGCTTCGCGATTGCCGTGGGCAACGCTCGCCGCACGGGCTGCGTTCATTACCTGCTTGATGCCTGCCACCACCAACGGCGGATTGGCCGCGATGCTGGCCGCCAGCGCCCGCGCCCGCAGCAACAATGCGGCGCCATCATCGGCAAGTTCGGTCACCAGCCCAATCCGCGCGGCAGTGTCGGCGTCGATTTCATCGCCGGTCAACGCCAACTGCCGCGCCCAGCCCTCGCCGACCAGTGCCGGCAGACGCTGGATGCCACCCAAATCCGGCACGATGCCCACCTTGACCTCGCGCAGGGCAAAGCGCGCCTGCTTCGAGGCAATGCGCAGGTCGGCCGCGGCAACCATCTCGATGCCGGCACCGATACACCAACCATCGATCGCCGCGACCACCGGCAGGCGGCCCTCCGCCAAGGCATCAAAGCCGGACTGCATCCGGCGCGCCTGCGCAATAATCGCCGCACGTCCAGCCGCGCCGTCGTTAAGCAGTGCCGACATTTCCTGCGCCATGCCGGGCAGATCGAGCCCGTAGCTGAAGTGTTCGCCACTACCACGCAACACGATGACGCGCAGCGCCGGATCGGCTTCCAGCGCGGCGACCGCCGACGGCAATTCCCGCCAGAAATCCGGCCCCATGGCATTGCCGCGGCCGGGGCCAATCAGCGTCAACTCGGCAACGCCAGCCGCCAAAGATTCGAGCGTTATGGAACGATAGCGGGACACCGGCCGACTCCCATCTGCGAAAACCATCATGTTACCGACACGTCATCGGTTGCGTTGAGGCATCGGTTGGGGTGAGCGTAAGCACTGCCCAACGGCTTGCCATCTCCGACCAACGCTGACCATCACGACCGCCGCGATGCCGGTGTTGGGGTTCGCTATCCTCACCCACAACCTGCACGACCGCCGCGATGCCGGTGTTGGGGTTCGCTACGCTCACCCACAACCTATGACGCCGCCGCGCTACGCCGTAGCGTCATCGGTTGGTCTGCGCCAGAAAACGTCACAGTCGCGACGCTGGCGCTTTTTTGTTGGCACCAGCGACAAAACCAATGAATCGCAGTCATTGCTAACGCTGCGGGTGCATGGACGCCGGGCCTTCAGACTCGCTAGGATGTCCGGCTTGAAGTATCGGCGGCTAAAGCCAAGCGCCGAACCCGGCACCACCTCGGTCCTTAGCATGCGCCAATCTCCCCGCACCGCTCCCCCGCCCCTGATCGAAGTTCGGCAACTGTGTTTTTCGCGCAGTGATGAGCCGATATTCGGGCCGATGGCATTTGCCCTGGAAGCCGGCGAGGTGTTGCTGGTCGAGGGCGCCAATGGCAGTGGCAAGACCACTTTGCTGCGCGTGCTGGCCGGTTTGTTGGAACTCGGCGAAGACGCGGGCGAGATTCTGCGCGAAGGCGTCGCGGCCGCCGAGAGCCAGCAGGCGCTGGCGTTTCTCGGTCATGCCAGCGGTCTCAAGCTCGATCTCAGTCCACGCGAGAACCTGCGTTTCACTACCCGACTCGGCGGACTCCGGGCCGGCGCTTCGATCCACGCCGCGCTGCTCAGCGTTGGTCTGGATGGTTTCGAAGATACGCCGATGCGCTATCTCTCTGCCGGTCAACGCAAGCGCGCGGCGCTGGCGGGAATCCTGTCGGCGCCAGTGGCGCTATGGCTGCTCGACGAACCCTATGCCAACCTGGATCAGGAAGGCCATGTGTTGGTCGACCGTTTGTTGGAAACTCATGCCGCGCGCGGCGGCGCGGCCATCATTACCTCGCATGGCATGACCTCGCCGGCGATCCGCGGCATCCGCCGTCTGCGCATGGAGTGTCATCATGAGTAGCCCACTCGGCGACGCCTTTTTTGGTTTGCTGGCGCGCGATGCCATCGGCCTGTGGCGGCGGCGTGGCGAAGTGCTCAACCCGGTGTTGTTCGCGCTGATGGTGGCGACGTTGTTTCCGCTGGCACTCGGCCCCGAAGCCGCCCGACTGGCCCGCGTTGCCAGCGGCGTTTCCTGGGTGATTGTGCTGCTGGCCAGTTTGTTGTCGCTCGACGTGTTGTTTCGTAGCGACGTGGAGGACGGCAGTCTGGATGCCATGCGCGTCAGTCAGCAACCGCTGGCGGTGCTGGTTGCTGGCAAAATCTTGCTGCACTGGCTGGCTACTGCGGTACCACTGATTGTGTTGTCACCGATCATTGCGCTGGCGCTGGGCATGCCACGGATTGGCGTCAGCACTTTGGTCTTGGCACTATTGTTGGCAACGCCACAGATCAGTGTCTTCGGCGCCTGTGCGGCAGCGCTCACTGCGAGTTTGCATCGCTCTGGTATCTTGCTGTCGCTGATTGTGTTGCCGCTCGCGGTGCCGGCGTTGATTTTCGGTGCCGGTGCGGTAGAAACGGTGTTGGTCGGCGGCAACCCGGCGCAACCGTTATTCCTGTTGGCGGCGGGCGGCATCCTCGCCGTCGCCTTCGGCCCCTTGGTTTGTGCATCCGCGTTGCGGATGAGTGCGAGTTGACGATGAATCCTCTGATGCTGTGGTTTCACAAGTCCGGTTCGCCACCGGAGTTTTATCGTTTGGCCGGGCGCTTTCAACCCTGGCTGTGGGCATTGGCGCTGATCTTCGGGGTGATCGGCCTGTATCTCGGCTTGTTGCGCGCGCCGGCCGACTATTTGCAGGGCGAGAGCGCCCGCATCATGTACATCCATGTGCCCAGCGCCTGGATGTCGATGTTCATTTTTGCGTTCATGGCCTTTTGTGGCGTGCTGGCACTGGTCTGGCATGTGAAGATCAGCGAGGTGCTGTTGATTTCCGCCGCGCCGATCGGTGTCGGTTTCACCGCCGTCACCTTGATTACCGGTTCGCTGTGGGGGCGTCCGACCTGGGGCACCTACTGGGAATGGGACGCACGGATGACTTCGGAGTTGGTGCTGTTGTTTCTGTATTTCGGCGTGCTCGGCTTGTTTCATGCCTTCGATGATCGCCGCAAAGGCGCGCGCGCGGCCTCGCTGCTGGCGCTGATCGGACTGGTCAACCTGCCGATCATCCACTACTCGGTCACTTGGTGGAACTCGCTGCACCAGGGCAGCTCAATCAACCTGATGACCGGCACCAGTGCCATCGATGCCAGCATGCTGTGGCCGTTGCTGATCATGACCTTGGCCAGCAAGCTGTGGTTCGGCGCCAGTCTGATGCAGCGCGCCCGCGTCGAAGTGATCGATTTGGAATCCGGCAAAGACTGGGTGCAGGCGCTACTTCCTCCCACCGCCGAAAAACCGAAACCGCAACCATGAATCAAACCCCGTTTATCGTCGGCGCCTACGTCGCCTTCGGCTTGTTCTTGCTACTGGATGCGGCGCTGCCCTGGTTGCGGCGACGAAGCTTGATGCACAATCTATTGACGCGCGCGCGTCGCGTTGAAAAACGGAAGACCCCATGAACCCGATCCGTCGCCGCCGTTTGCTATTCATTCTGCTGGGACTGCTCGCGCTCGGCATTGCCGCCGCCCTGGTGCTGCTGGCCTTGCGCCAGAACCTGCAACATTTCGTCAGTCCCAGCGACGTGAAAACCGGCCAGTACAAGATCGGCAGCCGATTTCGACTGGGCGGCGTGGTCGAAGAAGGTTCCTTCAAACGCCGTGACAACTCTTTGGATGTCAGTTTTGTGGTGACCGATCGCTTCGAAACCGTGAGCGTCGATTATTTGGGCATCATGCCCGACCTGTTTCGCGAGGGACAAAGCGTGATCGCCACCGGTGCCTTGGTCGATCCGACGCATTTCCGTGCCGAAGAAATCCTTGCCAAACATGACGAGAAATACATGCCCAAAGAAGTCGCCGATGCGATCGCCAGGGCCAAAGCCAAAAACGCGGAGCGCCAGCCATGACTCCGGAAATCGGCCAATTCACGCTGATTCTCGCGCTGTTGATGGCTTTGCTGCTGGGCGTCGTGCCGATGCTTGGCGCCGCCCGCAACGACCAGCGTTGGATGGCGGTCGCGCCGGTCGCCGCCGGCTCCTTGCTGGCGCTGGTGGCCATCAGCTTCCTGATTCTGATCCATGCCTTTGTGCAGCAGGATTTTTCGGTTGCCTATGTCGCCGCCAATTCCAATCTCAAATTGCCGATCCAGTATCGAATCTCCGCGGTCTGGGGCGCGCATGAAGGCTCGTTCCTGTTGTGGTCGCTGATCCTCAGTGTCTGGACCGCCTTGGTGGCCGCTTTCAGCCGCAGCCTGCCGGCCCCATTCCGGGCGCGGGTACTCGCGGTGCTCGGTCTGATCGGCTTCGGCTTTCTGTTGTTCATGATCGCCACTTCCAACCCGTTCCTGCGCGATCTCAGCGGCATTGCCGATGGCGCCGATCTCAATCCACTGCTACAGGATTTCGGCATGATCGTGCATCCGCCGATGTTGTATGTCGGCTATGTCGGCTTTGCGGTGGCGTTTGCGTTTGCCGTGGCCGCCTTGATCGAAGGCCGCGTGGACGCACGCTGGGTGCGCTGGTCCAGGCCCTGGACGTTGATCGCCTGGTCGTTCCTGACCGTGGGCATTGCGCTCGGCAGTTGGTGGGCCTATTACGAATTGGGCTGGGGCGGCTGGTGGTTCTGGGACCCGGTCGAGAACGCCTCCTTTATGCCGTGGCTGGTGGGCACGGCGCTGATCCATTCGCAATCGGTCACCGAAAAACGCGGGCAATTGCTGCGCTGGACTTTGCTGCTCGCCATCCTCGCGTTTTCGCTCAGTCTGTTGGGCACTTTTCTGGTGCGCTCCGGCGTGCTGACTTCGGTGCACGCCTTTGCCAGCGACCCGCTGCGCGGCATTTTCATCCTTACCTTTCTCGGCACCGTCACCGGTTCGGCGCTGGCGCTGTATTCCTGGCGTGCGCCTGGCTTTGGCGTCGATGCCGGCTTCGCTCCGGTGTCCCGCGAAAGTCTGATCCTGGTCAACAATGTACTGCTGGTATCGAGCATGGCGATGGTCCTGCTGGGCACGCTCTATCCGCTGCTGGCAGATGCCTTCGGCTGGGGCAAGGTTTCGGTCGGCCCCCCATATTTTGGCCTGTTGTTTCCGATCCTGACCGCTCCGCTATTCCTGCTGGTGCCATTCGGACCGTTGGCACGATGGGGCCAGGATGACGCCCGCCGGGTCGCCTCGCCGCTGCGGTTTGCGTTGCTGGCGGCCTTGGTGATCGCCGCCGTGGCTTACGTCGCGGTTCGCGGCATGCCGCTGCGCGCTTTGGTCGGCGTATTGATTGGTGCCTGGGTGTTGGCCGGTATCGTGGTTTATCTGATTCGCTTTCGGGCCCATCCAACGCGCCGCTTAAGCGGCCTGTCGCGCGAGTCGATCGGCATGCTGCTGGCCCACGCCGGTCTGGGTTTGTTCGTGATCGGGGTATCGGTGACCGAGTCCACCAGCATCGAAAAAGATATTCGGCTCAGCCCCGGCGAGACCGTGACGATTCGCGATTTGCGCTTCAGCCTGATCTCGGTAACCCCAAGCAGCGGCCCCAATTTCTCGGCGCAAAGCGGCCTGGTGCAAGTCCACCGTGGCGACCAATTGATCGCCGAAATGAATCCGCAAAAGCGCACCTACCTGCGCGGTCAGGTGATGACCGAAGCCGCGATCAATCCAGGTTTGACCCGCGATCTCTATGTCGCCCTGGGTGAACCCCTCGGCAACAGCGGCGCTTGGGCGCTGCGCATCTACCACAAGCCGTTCATTCGTTGGATCTGGCTCGGCGCCCTGTTGATGATGGCGGGTGGTTTTTTTGCCGCCGCCGATCCCCGTCTGCGCGAAAAGAAGAGCCAACAGCTCACCGCGCCGATGCCTGCAGTTGCCGCCGGAGCCTGACGATGTGGCGCTATGGTTTGCCGTTGCTGATGTTTCTGGCACTCGCCGTGCTGCTCTACAGTGGGCTTGGCAAAGACACCCACCTGGTGCCCTCGCCGCTGATCAACAAGCCAGCGCCGCTGTTTTCGCTGCCTGATCTGCTCGACCCAACACGCAAGGTCGAGAACGCGGCACTCAAGGGCAAGCCCTACCTGCTCAATGTCTGGGCCAGTTGGTGTGCGGCCTGCCGTCAGGAGCATCCGGTTTTGATGCGCTTTGCCGCTGAAAAGCGGCTGACCTTGGTTGGCTTCAACTGGAAAGACGCCCCCGCCGATGCGCTGGCGGTGATCCGGACCACCGGCAATCCCTACGACCTGATTGCCAGCGACGAGGTTGGCCGCGTTGGTATCGACTTCGGCGTTTACGGTGCGCCCGAGAGTTTCTTGATCGACGCCGACGGCAAGATTCTCTACAAGCATGTCGGCCCGCTCGATCAGGATTCGATCCGCAGCAAAATCTTGCCGCTATTGCCGCCGGGATGCCAACCATGAGTTCACTGACCCGCTCGGGTGCCGCGTTTGGCCTACTGTTCGCCGGTCTGGTTGCCAGCAGTGCCTGGGCAATCGATTCCTTGACCTTCAGCAGCACCGCCCAGGAGCAACGCTTTCAAGCGCTGACCCAGGAGCTGCGTTGTCTGGTTTGTCAGAACCAGAACCTCGCCGATTCCGACGCCGAACTCGCCCGCGATCTGCGCCTGGAGGTCTACGAAATGTTGGTGGCCGGCAAGAGCAATGCGGAGATCAAGGGTTTCCTGGTGGATCGCTACGGTGAGTTCGTGCTTTACCAGCCACCGGTCCGGGGCGGCACGATCGCCCTCTGGTTCGGTCCAATCGCGCTGTTGATTTTCGGTTTTTTCCTGGCGCGGCGCTGGTGGCGGCGTCCGACCGCCAATCCGTCTGCGGTTACCGCCTCTGGCGTGGCACAAAACGGCGATAACGACCCTGGAGAGTTTCCTTGAATAGCACGTTTCTGATCCTTGCCATCGGCCTTGCACTGCTCGCGCTGGCGCCCATTTTTTATCGGCTGCTGGGCAAAGACAGTGAGACCGAATCCGAGCGGCAGACCCGACGTAGCCGTGAAGCGTTGATCGCTTTGGGGGATGCCGGTGTGCTGAACGGCGACGAGCTCGCCAGCAAACTGGCGGCCTTGCCGGTGGCCACCGGCAGCCACCGTCCCGCCGCGATCACCCTGGCCGCGGTCATCGCCGTGGTGCTGCCGATCAGCGCCATGCTGATTTACCGACAAGTCGGCGAACCGTTGGCGCAAAACCCGGGGTCGCCCGCAGCGGCTGCCCTCGGCAATGGCAATCCCCACCAGGGCCAGGGCGGCCAAGCGCCGCTGATGGATCTGGATGCGGCACTGGCCAGTTTGGCCGCCAAACTGCAACAAAATCCGCAGGATGCCGAAGGCTGGCGTCTGCTCGGACGCGGCTATCTTTCGATGGAGCGCTTTGCCGAAGCGTTGGCGGCGGTCAGTCGGGCGCGGGCGTTGTTGCCGGGCGATCTCGATACCGAAATGGAATACATCGAAGCCTTGTCGCTGAGCACGCCGAACCGGCAATTTGCCGGCGAACCGCAGACGCTGCTCGACGCTGCGCTCAAACGCGATCCACTCAATCAGCGCGGACTCTGGCTGGCCGGCATCGCCGCCCAACAACGCGGCGACACCGATAGTGCGCTGCAAAACTGGAAAAAGCTGGCCTCGCTGCTGCCCGCCGATGCCGAGGCATTGCCCGGCCTGCAACAGCAAATTGCCAGCCTGCAATCCGCTGGTGCGGTGGCTGACGCCGCTGCCCCGCCAACTACTGCACCGACCGATGCGCCGATGGCTGGCGCAATGGCGAACACCGATGCCAACCCCGCAGCCACCAGCACCGCCAGTTCGGGCGCCGGCGCCGGTGCGGCCATTACCGTCACCGTGGACCTGGCCGCCGAACTCAAAGCGCGGGTCGCTGCCAGCGATACCCTGTTCGTATTTGCCCGGGCGGCTTCCGGCCCGCGCATGCCGCTGGCCATCCAGCGCCTCGGTGTCGGCCAGTTTCCGATCAGCGTTACCCTCGATGACGCCAGCGCGATGATGCCAGCGATGCGCTTGTCCGCCTTTCCGGAGATCGTGATCGGTGCCCGCATCTCCAAGTCGGGACAGGCAATCGCCGCCAGCGGCGATTTGCAGGGCCTGAGCGCGACGGTTACCCAAGCCAGCCTGGGCGGCAAGATCGCCATCCAGATCAGCGAAGTGGTTGATCAGAGGACTGAGGACTGAGGACTGAGGACAGACGACAGACGACAGAGGACAGACGACTGAGGACTGAGGACTGAGGACTGAGGACTGAGGACAGAAGGAAGAGGAACGGCGGTAACGCTGAAGACTGAAAAATCAAAAATCAAAAATCAAAAATCCAAAGTCAAAAAATTAAAAAATCCGGAATGATCCACCCGCACTGCCCACCCATCGCACCACTACCGAGACGTTACCCATGCAAAAACACCCCCTGATCGTCGGCGCCCTGATGACGCTGCTGGCCGCTTGCAGCGACGAGCCGACGACCCCCGGCGCCCCCACCACTGCCGCTACTCAAACCCGCAACGCCCCCACCGATATGCGCTATCCGATCGCCAAAACCGTGGTGCAAAACGACGATTACCACGGCACCACGGTCAGTGATCCCTACCGCTGGATGGAAGATCTTGACGCGCCAGATTTGCACGCGTGGATCGAAGCCGAGAACGCGCTGGTCGAAGACTATCTGCACGATGCCCCGGGTCGCGCCGAAATCAAATCACGGCTGACCGCGCTGTGGAATACCGAGCGTTTTGGCGTTCCGGAAAAGCATGGCAACAACTATTTTTATGCGCGCAATGACGGCTTGCAGAATCAGTCGCCGATCTACGTGCAGGAAGGCATCGACGGCACCCCGCGCCTGCTGCTGGACCCGAACACCCTGAGCACCGATGCCACCATTGCCCTGGCCGAAGTGGGGATCAGCGCCGATGGCAAGAATTACGCCTATTCGCTGTCCGATGGCGGCTCGGACTGGCGCACGATTCGCTTTCGCGATGTCGTCACCGGCACCGATCGCAACGATGAAATCCACTGGGCCAAGTTCACCAATATTGCCTGGGCGCATGACGCCAGCGGCATTTACTACAGTGGCTACGACGCGCCCAGCGGCGAAAATCAGCTCAAGGCCATCAACAAGTTTCAGAAAGTCTATTTTCACCAACTCGGCACGCCGCAGACCACCGATCGCTTGGTATTCGAGCGCAAAGATCAGCCGGATTGGGGCTTTTCGGCGACGGTTTCGGATGATGGCCACTACCTGATCATCACCGGGTCCGAAGGCACCGACGAACGCAATCGCGTCTTCATCCAGGATCTCACGCAAGCGCACAGCCCAGTGACCGCGCTGATCGAGCCGCTGGAGGCGAGTTACGGCTTTATCGGCAATGTCGAAGACCGACTTTATTTCCGCACCGATGCCGACGCCGAGCGCAGCCGCGTCATTGCCATCGACCTCGCCCATCCCGCCAAAGCCGATTGGCAAACGATCCTGCCGCAGTCCGACGCCAACCTGGTCGGCGTCAGCCTGGTCAATCAACAGTTGATCGCGCAGTATCTGCGTGACGCCCGTTCGGAAGTGAAAGTGTTCGCGCTCGACGGCAGCTTTCTCCGCGATCTGCCGTTGCCCGGTCTCGGCAGCGCCGAAGGCTTTGCCGGTGCCAGCAGCGACACTGAAACCTTCTTCAGTTTTGCCAGCTTCGCCACGCCACCGGTGATCCAGCGCTACGACCTGGTGAGCGCCCAGGTCAGCGTGTTCAAAGCTCCCAAGGTTGCGTTCGATCCCGCCGATTACGCCACCCAGCAGGTGTTTTACCCGAGCAAAGACGGCAGCCGGATCCCGATGTTCATCACCAGCAAACGGGGTCTGGTCAACGACGGCAACCAGCCGACGATTCTTTATGGTTACGGTGGTTTCAACATCCCGAGCACGCCGCGTTACAGCCCGGCGGTGATTGCCTGGATGGAGCTCGGTGGGGTCTACGCCGTCGCCAATCTGCGTGGCGGTGGCGAGTACGGCACCGCCTGGCACCAGGCCGGCATGAAGTTGCACAAGCAAAACGTGTTCGACGACTTTGCCGCTGCGGCCGAGTATCTGATTGCCGAAAAGATCACCCAACCCAGTCGCCTGGCGATCTCCGGGCGATCCAATGGTGGCCTGCTGGTCGGCGCCACCTTGCTGCAACGGCCAGAACTGTTTGCGGCCGCGCTGCCAGCGGTCGGCGTCCTCGACATGCTGCGCTTCCGTGAGTTCACCATCGGCTGGGCTTGGGAATCCGACTACGGTTCGGTCAACAACGCCGACGAGTTTCAGGCGCTGTACGCCTATTCGCCACTGCACAACATCAAAACCGGGGTCGATTACCCGGCCACGCTGATCACTACCGCCGATCATGATGATCGGGTGTTTCCGGCCCATAGCTTCAAGTTCGCCGCCGCGCTGCAGGCGGCGCACCCGCACGGCAAACCGATCCTGATCCGGGTGGAATCGCGGGCTGGCCACGGCGCCGGCAAGCCCACCGACAAAGTGATCGAGGAAACCGCCGATATTTACGCGTTTCTCAGCAAGACTTTGCAGATGACCCAATAGCGCAGCGACTGGCCACCGGCGTCGGTGATCGACGGTGGTGGCCGCTTGCTCCAGCGCCGCTGATCGATCATGCCCGCGACCTTCGTCCACCTGCACCTGCACAGCGAATACTCGCTGATCGACTCGACCGTTCGCATCGACAAGCTGGTGAGCGCTGCGGTCGCGCACGGCATGCCGGCGGTGGCGGTAACCGACGACAGCAATCTGTTTGCCCTGGTCAAGTTCTATCGGGCCGCCGAAAAGGCCGGCATCAAACCGATCATCGGTTGCGATTTGTGGATCAGCCAGCCCGATGTCGCCGACAGCCGAGTCACCCTGCTGTGTGCGGATCGCGAAGGCTACCTGCGGCTGTCGCGACTACTCTCCAACGCTTACCGACAGCGCGGCCGCAGCGCCCGCGTCTGTGTGCCACGTGCGCAATTGCTGGCCGACAACGCTGGACTGATGGCCCTGTTCGGCCCGCGTTCGGAGCTGCATCTGGCGGCCGACGAGGGTCGCGCCGAGCGCGATCTTGGCGACTGGCAGCACGCCTTCGAAGATCGCTTGTATCTGGAAATCGTGCGGCTCGGCCACAGCGATCAGCAGGCCCAGTTGGCACGCAGCCTGCACCTGGCCGCGCGCCGGGACCTGCCGGTGCTCGCCAGCAACGATGTACGTTTTCTGGCCGCCGACGACTTTGAAGCCCACGAGGCGCGCGTCTGCATCAGCAGCGGCCGGGTGCTGAACGACCCCCGGCGGCCACACGATTACCAACCCGAGCAATACCTGAAGTCGCCGGCCGCGATGCGCGAACTGTTCGCCGATCTGCCCGGCGCCATCGACAACGCCGTCGAACTCGGCAAGCGCTGCAATCTGGAGCTCAGTTTCGGCAAATATTTTCTGCCAGCGTTTCCGGTACCGACCGGACACACCTTGGAGAGTTTCATCGCCGACCGCGCCAATGGCGGTTTGACCGATCGGCTACAGGCGTTTGGACCGTGCCCAAGATTCACCGAGGCCGACTACCATCAGCGACTGCAACGCGAGCTTGAAGTCATCAATACGATGGGATTTCCGGGCTACTTTTTGATCGTTGCCGATTTCATCAACTGGGCCAAACAGAACGACATTCCGGTCGGTCCCGGGCGCGGCTCCGGTGCGGGTTCGCTGGTCGCCTGGGCGTTGGGCATCACCGACCTGGACCCGTTGCCTTACGACTTGTTGTTCGAGCGTTTTCTGAATCCGGAACGGGTGTCGATGCCCGACTTCGATATCGACTTCTGCATGGAAGGCCGCGACCGCGTCATCGACTACGTTGCCGATAAGTACGGTCGCGAGAAAGTCAGCCAGATCATCACCTACGGCAGCATGGCCGCCAAAGCCGTGGTACGCGACACCGGCCGCGTCCTCGGCATGGGCTACAGCCAGGTCGATGCAATCGCCAAACTGATTCCATTGACGCTTGGCATCAACCTCGAAAAAGCCATCGCCGAAACCCCCGAATTGCAGGCGCGGATCGCCGCCGACGACGACGTCGCCGCGCTGATCGAACTGGCCAAAAAACTCGAAGACCTGACCCGCAACGCCGGCAAACACGCCGGTGGCGTGGTCATTGCGCCCACCGATCTCACCGATTTTTCGCCGCTGTACTGCATCGAAGACGGCGAGGGGCTGGTCACCCAGTTCGACAAAAATGATGTGGAAGCGGTGGGCCTGGTCAAGTTCGACTTTCTCGGTCTGCGCACGCTGACCATCATCGACTGGGCGGTGAAAGCGATCAACGCGCGGCGGCGGCTACAGGGCGAGCCAATGATCGATATCCGCAAGCTGCCGATGCAGGACGCGGAAAGTTTCGCCTTGCTCAAGAGCCACGCCACCACCGCCGTGTTTCAGCTCGAATCACGCGGCATGCAGGACCTGGTGCGCAAGCTGCAACCGGACACTTTCGAAGACATCATCGCCTTGGTGGCGCTGTATCGACCGGGGCCGCTGAAGTCCGGCATGGTCGATGATTTCATCAATCGCAAACACGGTCGCAGCGCCGTCAGCTATCCGCACCCGCTGCTGGAGCCGATCCTGAAGCCGACCTATGGCGTGATCGTCTATCAGGAACAAGTGATGCAGATCGCCCAAGTCATGGCCGGCTACACGCTCGGCGGCGCCGACCTGCTGCGCCGCGCAATGGGCAAAAAGAATCTCGACGAAATGGCCGAGCAGCGCGCGATCTTCGAAGTCGGCGCGATCAACCATGGCGTTGCTGCCGGCGTCGCTCGCGGCGTCTTCGACTTGATGGAAAAGTTTGCCGAATACGGTTTCAACAAATCGCATTCGGCGGCGTATGCGTTGATCACCCACCAGACCGCCTGGTTGAAAGCCCACTACCCGGCCGAGTTCATGGCCGCCGTGTTGTCATCGGATATGGACAACACCGAAAAGCTGGTCGGATTTCTGGACGATGCCCGCGCCATTGGCTTGCAGATCGCCCCACCGGAGATCAACGCCAGCGGCTACCACTTTGCCGCCACCGACAGCCGCCATATTCAATACGGACTCGGTGCTGTCAAGGGCGTCGGCCAGGCCGCCTGCGAGGCAATCGTGAACGAGCGCAAGCAGCGCGGCGACTACGCCTCACTGGCCGAACTATGCCGCCGCGTCGAGACCGGCAAGCTCAACAAGCGCCTGCTCGAAGCGTTGATCCTGGCGGGCGCGCTGGATAGCTTCGGCGAAACCCGCGCCACCTTGATGAACCATCTGCCCGAGGCGATGAAAGCCGCCGATCAAAGCGCCAAAGACGCGCAGGCCGGGCAGCACGATATCTTCGGCGGCATGCAATCGGAAAGCACGCCCTTGCCGGTCAAGCGGCTGCCGGAATGGCCAATTCAACAACGCCTGCACGGCGAACGCGACAGCCTGGGCCACTACCTCAGCGGCCATCCAGCCAATGCTTGCGCGGGCTGGCTGGCACAACTGACCAGTTGCCCAATCAACCAGATCGAGGCCACCTGGAGCAGCAGTCAGGGCGCGCTGGTGCGTTATCGCGGCCGCATGGAACTACCGATCATCCTCGGCGGGCTGGTCGCCAACGATCCCAAGCGGCGCGGTGACAACATGAGCTTCGCCCAGCTCGAGGACAACAGCGGGCGGATCGAGATCGGGCTGTTCAGCGAAGCCCTGACCGAGTTCGGCAGCCTGCTGGTCAAAGACGAAATCGTCATCATCGCTGGCACCTTGAGTCCCGATGACTTCAACGGCGGGTTTCAAATGCGCGGGCGCCATGTCTGGACCCTGGCGCAGGCACTGGAACGCTTCACCCGTGGCCTGCGCCTGCAGTTGCAGGACCCAGAGGCGAGCTTGGTCGAGGCCTTGGTGCAAAGCCTCAAACCGATGCAATTCGGCCTGACCCCGGTGCATCTGCGGTATCGTGATGCGCGGGTTCAGGCCGAACTGCAACTCGGTGAACCGTGGCGCATCCGCGTCGTGCCGGAGTTGATCGACACCCTCGCCGCCCTGCCCGGCGTCAGCTCGGTGGATCTGGCGTTGACCCGGGCCAGTATCGGTTAACGGCAAATGCTCGGCGGTGATGCGGTACGCGCCGTGGTTGCCTTTGCGGCCGTATCTGCAGAAGAAGACCTGCCTTTGCCGGCGACCCCGGTTCTGGCATGAAGATCAAGCTCGACGAAAACCTGCCAGCGAGGTTGGTGCCCATTTTGCAAAGACATGGCCACGATGTTGACTATGGCATCGGCGCGGTGCATCGAACCCGCCACTTCGGCTTCGGCGTTGAGGCCAATCAACCGAAACCAAATCGACCAAGTGTAGTCTTAGGCGCCGCGCAGAAATAACTTGCGCAGATTGCGCCGGACTTTCGTTCGCCTGCAAGGCGCACAAAGGGGAGCATAGTCGGACTATGTGACGCTTTGTGCAACGACGCAGACGGGCGATAAGGACCAGCAAGATGGGTAAGTTATTTTTGCGCGACGCCTTAGCCGCGATGAATGTTTCCCTCAGCCAGCGCTGTGTCACCCGTTTGCGTGATCGATCATCACGGTTTTGCCGTAGTCGTCACTCGGCTCGCCGTGCTGGCGTGTCGGCGTTGCTGCGTTCGCTGCGAGGCCGGCTTGGCCAGCACTGGGCCGGGCTGGGTTTGCGCACGTTGTTGCTGCTGAGTTTGCTGTTTGCATCGGGTCCATTCGCTGCGGAATCCTGGACCACGGTGTTGGCGGCGACGACCCGTCCGGATTGCCAGCAGATGATGACGATGTCTGCGTCCGCCGCGACTGTGTCCGCCACGCCCATGGTTCATCTCGGCAAGGCTTGCCCGGCTTGTGCCGATCACTCCGCTACCCAGCACCGGCACGGCCAGCAGCCTTGCGGCAGCCCTGGATCAAGCTGCGACGGCACCTGCCATTTGCTTTGCAGCATGGCTTGGTCGCTTGGTTTGCCGACCACCTTGCTGGTGCCGGGCCGGTTTGCATCCGGCACCGCTTTGATCGTCGCGGTCGCTACCCGCGTTCCGGCGACCGCTGCCCCGACTGCGCTGCGCCCGCCGATTTCCGCCTGATTGCCTGATCGCCCCGACCGCGCCTGCGGTCGGCCGTTCTCTGCAACCGGTGGGAATCGCCATGAATCTTTTTGCTTTGTTGCGCCACGCGACGGTACGCCGCGCCGTCGTAATGCTGTCCCAGCCATCGTGTTCGTATCGGATGGCGAGCGTGGGCAGAGGCCCAGGCGCCGGTTTCGCGTTGAGCGCGCTACTGCTGCTGTCGGGGCATTCGTTGACCGCCGCCGAGACCCTGCCCGGTGCCGATCTGGCCTCGATCCATGCCTGGCTGTACCAACACAACGCCCAGTTGCAGGCTTTGCAGGCCGACGCCGAGGCGGCCGAGGCGCGGATCTATCCCGCTGGCGCCCTGCCCGATCCGATGGGCTCGATGGAGTTGGACGACATCGACAAGAACCGCCCCACGTTGCTGCCGAGCGTCGTGCCGATGGCTGGCGCCGCCCGCAACGACCAGCGTTGGATGGCGGTCGCGCCGGTCGCCGCTGGCTCCTTGCTGGCGCTGGTGGCCATCAGTTTCCTGATTCTGGTCAATGCCTTTGTGCAGCAGGATTTTTCGGTTGCCTATGTCGCCGCCAATTCCAATCTCAAATTGCCGATCCAGTCTCGAATCTCCGCAGTCTGGGGCGCGCATGAAGGCTCGTTCCTGTTGTGGTCGCTGATCCTCAGTGTCTGGACCGCCTTGGTGGCCGCTTTCAGCCGCAGCCTGCCGGCCCCATCCCGGGCGCGGGTACTCGCGGTGCTCGGTCTGATCGGCTGCGGAAATCCAGGCCGGGCTGCCCAGCGGCGTCAGCATCCGCGCCGTCTACGACCGCTCCGACTTGATCCACCGCGCGATCGCCAATCTGCGGACAACGCTGTTCGAAGAAAGCTTCATCGTGGCACTGGTCTGCATTCTGTTTTTGTTTCACGTCCGCAGCGCGCTGGTCGCCATCGTCATGCTGCCGGTCGGCGTGTTGATCGCGTTCATCGCCATGCACGCGCTCGGCATGAACTCCAACATCATGAGTCTCGGCGGCATCGCCATCGCCATCGGTGCCATGGTCGATGCCGCCATCGTGATGATCGAGAACACCCACAAGCACATCGAACGCGATGACGGCAGTCATTCGCGACGCCAGCTCATCATCGCCGCCTGCCGCGAGGTGGGTCCGGCGCTGTTCTTCAGTCTGCTGATCATCACCGTGTCGTTCCTGCCGGTGTTCACGCTGGAAGCGCAGGAGGGGCGGTTATTCAGCCCGCTCGCGTTTACCAAAACCTTCTCCATGGCCGGCGGCGCCCTGCTTTCGATCACCTTGGTGCCAGTGCTGATGCTGCTGTTCGTGCGCGGCAAGATTTTGCCCGAAATACAGAATCCGGTGAACCGCTGGCTGATCGCGATCTATCGGCCGGTGATCGCCATCGTGCTGCGTTTCAAGGCGGCGACGCTTGGCTTGGCGCTACTGATCTTGCTGCTCAGCTTTTGGCCGGCCTCGCGGCTCGGCAGCGAGTTCATGCCCACCCTCAACGAGGGCACGCTGATGTTCATGCCGTCGTCGTTGCCGGGCATGTCGGTCACCAAAGCCGCCGAGCTGTTGCAACAGCAGGACCGCATCATCAAAACATTTCCCGAGGTCGAGTCGGTCTTCGGCAAAGCCGGTCGGGCGCTCACCGCCACCGATCCGGCGCCGCTGGAAATGTCCGAAACCGTTATCAACCTTAAGCCCGAGGACCAATGGCGCGCGGGCATGACGATCGACAAGCTGATCGCCGAGATGAATCAAGCGCTGCAATTTCCCGGCGTCGCCATCGCCTGGACGATGCCGATCAAGGCGCGCACCGACATGCTGGCGACCGGCATCCGCACCCCGATCGGCATCAAGGTGTTTGGTGCCGATCTGGCCGAAATGGAACGTCTCGCCAAACAGATCGAGCGCGCGGTGCGCAAGGTGCCCGGCACCGCCAGCGCCTACGCCGAACGGCTGACCGGCGGCTATTACCTGGATATCCAACCCGACCTGCGCCAGTTGGCGCGCTACGGCCTGAGCGTGGGTGAGGTGCAAGACGTCATCGCGGTGGCCTTGGGCGGATCGATGGTGACCACCACCGTCGAAGGCCGCGAGCGCTTCGGCGTGATCGTGCGCTATCCGCGCGAATTGCGTAGCGATCCGCAAACCATCGGTCGCGAGCTGCTGGTGGCAACGATGAGCGGTGCGCAGATCCCCTTGGGCGAACTCGCAACGATCACGGTGCGCAAAGGCGCGCCGTCGATTCGCACCGAGAACGCGCTGCTGTCGGGCTATATTTTTGTCGACACCCGCAACAGCGACCTGGGTGCCTATGTTCGCGATGCGCAGGCCGCCGTCGCCAAATCGGTCCGCTTCCCGCCCGGCTATTACGTGACTTGGAGCGGTCAATACGAGTACATGCAGCGCGCCATCGCCAAGATGAAGGTGGTGATACCGCTGACGCTGGCGTTGATCTTTCTGTTGCTCTACCTCAATTTCCGGCGCGTGACCGAATCGCTGATCGTCATGTTGTCGGTGCCCTTCGCCCTGGTCGGCGGCGTCTGGTTGATGTGGGCGCTGGACTACAACCTCAGCGTCGCTGTCGCCGTCGGTTTTATCGCCTTGGCCGGCGTCGCCGCCGAAACCGGCGTGGTGATGTTGATCTTCCTCGACCATGCCTTGGCGACACTGGCTGAAAAGCGCCAGGCCGAGGGCAAACGCCTGAGCCTGGAGGATTTGACCGCGGCCATTGTCGAGGGCGCGGTCGAGCGCGTGCGTCCGAAAATGATGACCGTGGTGGCGATCATGGCCGGCATGCTGCCGATCATGTGGAGCACCGGCACCGGCTCGGAAGTGATGCGCCGCATCGCCGCGCCGATGGTCGGCGGCATGGTCTCCTCGACCGTCCTCACCCTGGTGGTGATCCCGGTGGTCTATGCCCTGGTCAAGCGTCGCGAAATCTTGCGCCGCCCATTGGCGGAGTGACTGCCCTCGTATTGAGTTGTGGTATCTGCTGTTGTGGGAGCGTCGCTATTGGTAGGAGCGTCGCTTGCGTCGCGATTGTCATTTCGATAGCCAGGTCGCGACGCAAGCGACGCTCCCACAAAATACAAAACTTGGCGACTGAAAGTCTTGTCCAACGAGGTATGAGCCTGGAGCGGGGCTGGTGTTTCCATCGAGTTATGAGCCTGAAGGGAAGTTTTCTGGCGGGTAGCCAAGGGCAGAGCAGCGGGTCGATCATCACAACCTATGGTGATCGATATGAATGAATCTCAGGTGCGTACGCTGGATCAGCTGCGCGAGGTGCTCGCGGGCACGGCG
>Ga0210033_1000055_pt1 | contig 86578 bp, 73 predicted proteins | sample CryGeymeta201501_FD_185465 | JGI IMG/M metagenome (GOLD analysis project Ga0210033, IMG submission 185465) | Groundwater microbial communities from Crystal Geyser aquifers in Utah, USA - Crystal Geyser metaG 2015-01 (SPAdes) (version 2) | ecosystem: Environmental > Aquatic > Deep subsurface >... | reverse complement strand
TTGGTATGCGATCGATCCATCTCCATCGATAGCAGAAGGATCAGTTGTGTTGAACATGAGTACGTATATGCTGTTCTGTTTATCGCCGCCCGACCGTTCCCCACTTTTAGGTGTTTCAGTCGATAAGAATAAAATCAACGCATATGACAACGAAACGGGCAGCGTTAATTTGACCTTCAATCTAGATGCTACGGGAACGGTAACCGCTGACGTTTTGGATAGCCAAGGAACTACGGTCTACCGTCTTGCTGAAAACCAAACTTTAGGCAAGGGTGCTCACAGCCTTGTCTGGCACGGCTTAATCTACTTCCAGGAGATGGCGGATCCTGTATTAAGAGACGAGTTTGGCGATAAATGTATCCTTGTAGCTCCCGATGGCGATTACAAGCTACTCATTACGGTAAAAAGTGCAACCGGCAAGTCATATACGGGAAGTGCAACGGTCAAGGTTGAAGCACAGGTCTAAGAGGAGACCGGCGACAGCATTAAGCTTGGAGCTAAAATAATCGTTAAGTTGTTTGAGGTAAAAGCGCTAAAAAGGTAAATAATTCATGGAGGGGATATACGTTGTGTAAGCGATTTTTCAGGATAGCTGCGATATTATTGCTGCTCAGCTTATTGCTATTTATGACCGGGTGCGGAAGGAAGCAAAGCGTCAGTGTCGGGTACGATTTTTCCATCTTTCCCAAGAAGAAGGGGGAGGTATTAAAAAACGTCACCGTCTACCTCCCCTTCCCAACAAAAAACGGTAAGCCGATAATGGAGATTTATCGGGGCATTGAAAAGCATTATAGAGAATATCACCTGGACGATCCACCAAATGCTGTTATATCTATAGCCGATACGAAATATGGGCCTATGCTAAAAGTGCAAGTCCCGGAACTTAAACATGGTATGGGTGCTGGTGGCGGGTATAATTTTGACCAGCCTCATTCAAACGAGCCGGTCGCACCGAGATTTCCTTTGTCGCCGCGATTAAACTGTCTAAAACTACCAAACTCTGAAACCGGCCACTTATGTGAAAGTTATATTTATGTTGATTTTGATAGTGCAAGTTATAATGCAAAAGAACTTGGGCTGATAGTTAACTATAAAATAACCATTTTCTCGCCATCGCTACTGCCTCTGGATTATGTCCCCCAAGATAATTATGGAGCTTTTTTGGGATGGGAACAACCACCTGAGACAGAACTCTTAGCTAAGTATTATGGCAGTGCTGGTTGGATAAAGGTGCCCCTTTTAGACTGGGGATTTGATAAGGAGTGACAGCGATGAAAAAGTTTTTATTTGCTATTGTTTTATTTGTTCTATCATTGCTTTCTATTGATTATGCATGGGCTTGGAGCGCTATTAGCCACTATCATATTAACAATGATGTTAATATTAACGATAGCCTGGGGATTGAACCATCCGTTGTTTTTGGGTTAAACGGCACGGGTCCGGATATGAGTGTGCAGTGGATCGGTGGTGATCCGCCAATGCCAGACGAAAACAATAAGAAACAAAGTTGGCCTGATTATTTCCACTCACCGGATCCAAAGTATGAAAAAGGCGCCAGACCATTTGCTGATAAACCAAACTTTGCCTACCTTATGCTCAAGACCTCGGAGAAAAATGGTGTAGCATCAGATACGGACAGGGCGCGGGCTTTGGGATGGGGCGGCCATATTGCAGCCGATTGGGTGGCGCATAATGACAACCTGTTTCCGATCTGTCCTGACGGATCAATGGGCTCAATCAAGCATTTTGCCGCAGAGTGCCTGTGCGACCTGTACTCATTCTTAACCAAAGGCCCAACCTCGCCCTCTAATGAAATATCAATTGCTTTCAATGATAAACAAATATATAAGGCTTTATACAACTACAGACTGATAAGTATATATGAGGGTTGCATTAGAAATAATGAGACGGTTTATCCCGATAGGATCAAAAAGCAAGCTCTTGAAACAACCCTCCCGCGATCATACATCCGTGAAAGGATTAAAAGGTGGGTGGCAAAGCTGGTTGTTATCCAGTTTGCTTATGCAAGTGGGCCTGAGGCGTGGAACCTCTCTAAGCGGGCACAGTTTATAGATTCAATGGAGCAGCGGGGGATTGAGAGCAATCTGGCTTTATCGGAGATGTCCGTTAACGCCTGGGTACATAATCCCAAGCCAAGAGGGTGCGTGCCTGATTTTAGCGGACAGGTGGTATCGTTTTATAAAGACAAGTTAATGGACATTCCGAGCAGCGCCTCACTTAGCCAGCTAGGCCAGGTTAAATCTAGTTCTGCTCTGACAAATGTGCGTCCACTGATTTATCGCAGTGCAGAAGTAAGCGTTCCTTCCATCGAAGAGAAAGATGCGAACCTTTGGCAATCGATCGTTGACAGCTCATGCCAACATGGCGATATAGCTGTGGAAGAAACGGAAACTGTTGAAGGGGCTTATCAAGTCAATGTGATAGTAAAGGATGAAGAGGGCCTTAAAAATACCATAAATGGTGTTATTGAAGGCTCCGCTAAACAGACCGGAGATAGCGCGGATGCTGCAGTTTTTTGGGATAGGTTGCTCGTCGACGGCGAATCGAATCCCGATATGCTAACAGATCTCTTTCCGCCGGAATTAACACTAATAACTCCCGCCGACGGGGCTTTTATCAATACTGCGGTTCCTGAGATAAGGCTCAGTGCTCAGGATGGTGCCGACGGTGCCGGAATCGATCCGATAGGTGCCTTGTTTAACCTAGATGGTGCTTCTGTTAAACCTTACTTCTTAAACGGTTTAATTTCTTACAAGCCTCAATCTAAATTGAAAGAGGGTGTTCACCGAGCATTGGTTAGCATAATCGATAGAGCGGGGAATACCAATCAGCTTGCCTGGTATTTTACAGTGGATACCGTGCCACCGAAGGTCTGTTATAGGGTAAAGTGTAACGTCATCAACAGCAAGAAGCCAGGGATTGTAATCTCGATTATACCGAATGAACCCGTCAAGTACCGGCTAACCGTTTTTCCGGATATCGGCGGTAGAGCGGATGTAAACACGGTTGTTTTCCAAAAAGAACTCGAACAGCAGAAGAATCTAACTTGGGACGGCGTGGACAATAATGGCTCTAAAATTGCTGATGGTTCGTACATATTACGTGTTCAAGCCATAGATCGGGCAGGTAATACAAGAACGTTTAATCGCTCGGTAAAAATTGATAGAAGTAATTAGCGCAAACCACTTGACAGTAGGCCCGGCTTCCGCTAACGTGTAAACATAGAAGCACAAAAGCATATCAGCATATATAATGGAGGGGCGCCATTATGATTCGCAGAACAATTGTTTTACCTATCGTTATCTTATTATGCTTTGTTTTACTTACCGCTACTGCTTGGGCTACGGATAAATTCACCTGGCCCGTTGGCGGAGAAGTTATTAAGCGATTTGGCTTAGATGAGCACAGGGGTATCGATATAGCCGGAAATACCGGCGACTCCATCGTAGCCGCCCAGGATGGCGTGGTCTACTGGATCGGAAAAACCCCAAGAGGTGAGCCATGTGTCTCCATCGATCATCCGGGTGGTATCACGACGACATACCTACCCGTAACAGTTTTGGTATCCAAGGGCCAATCCGTGAAGGCCGGCGATTCTATCGGCAAGCTATCTTCCGAGATTGATAAATCAAGCAGCGCGCAGCATCTGCATTTCGGTCTTTTCGAGACGGCAACGCGGGACAATAAGAAGTACCTCGATCCATGTAATTATCTACCGGATGTTTCAGGTAAGGCAGAGGATAAACATGAGCCGGCTATGGCTGTCGATATATCATCCGGTTCTAATATAGAGAAACTACCCGAAGGCCGGGAACTAAGCACAGTTAACAAAGAGGCTCATCCTGTTGTAACCGAGCAGCCTCAGCAGCGGGTGGCCATGTCTCCAATCGATGCCGCTGAAAAGCCCATGGAGAACACTAAACCCGAGATACAACCATCGCTAAGCATGTCCAGCCCCAAGGCCGGAGAAGCGGCTCTGTTAGACCGCTCTCCCCGGAATTCTACATCCGCAATTAATAAGCTTTCTCAAGATACCGCCATAAAGGTCGGGTTGCCAAACTTGTCATGGGTAGCGCCAGAGGTTAAACCCGACCTTGTTCCGGCGGTTGATCATGGAATGTCTACCGTAAAAATGGTTTCACCACCGAAAACACGGGAACCGGTTATGAGCGCTGGCGGGTACACTAAATCCGGTTTATCAACAATTAGCAACCGAGCACATATTAAGGTCAAGAACAATAGCATGGCTGTTTACACCAGCCCGCCCGCCATGAATCCCTTTAAGCAAGCAGTTAGCGTAAAGCAACTAGTAGACCGCACCAAACGAGAGGTTCCACTGGCCAAAAGAGCGACTAAGCAAAACCCTACAATGGCGCAAAGATTGTTTAAATGGCAATTCTTGCCCGAGAGTACATCTGCGTTGGCAATACTTCTCATTGCAATGATCAGCTATCAGTGCACCAGAAGCGCAAAGGAAATTGGGGCAAGTTTAACCGGTGTAGCAAGCGCGTCTTGTTGATACCGCGAGGAGCTGCTATAATTATCGGGTTATATACTCCTGCTTCAGCCCAACTGAAGCCGAATAGTCCGGGGGAGGTGAAGAGTGAGGAACTACGAATGCATGATCATTCTCGAGCCCACTTTGGAAACGGAGGCGATTGATAACGCAGTCGCAAGGTTTTCCGATGTGCTCGCTAAGAATAGCGGGAAAGTCGAGAATGTAAATAAGTGGGGCAGACGCCGTCTAGCTTATCAAATCGGTCAGAACACCGACGGGTACTATATTGTAATGACCTTCCAGGGTGAAGATAGAACCGTTAGCGAGTTCGATCGTATCCTGAAAATCGCTGATGACGTTGTTCGCCATATGATCGTCCGTCTTGGAAAATAGGAGAGAGACATGGCCAGTTTAAACAGGGTGTTTATTATCGGAAACCTAACAATGGATCCAGAACTGAGATTTACCCCAAACGGCGCCGCAGTCGCCAACATCAGGGTGGCGGTTAACCATCGCTACCAGGGAAATGACGGCAACTGGGTAGAGGAAGCAAGCTTCTTTAACGTGGTTGCGTGGGGTAGGCAGGCTGAAACTGCAAATGAGTATTTACGAAAGGGTAAGCCGGTACTCGTTGAGGGAAGGCTCCGCAGCAGCTCATGGGAGACGCCCGATGGCCAGAAACGCTCAAAGGTTGAAATCGTCGCTCAGAGAATCCAGTTTCTTGATAGAGTTGGGGCTGGGGCTCGCAGCGAAGATACTTTAGCGGAGGTTGCCGATGCCGATCTCCAGGCGCTTGGAGATAACATCGACGACGTACCATTTTAAATAGGAGAGGATAAGCATGGCAGATTATATCCGCAAACCCAGGCGCAAGTACTGTGCATTCTGCAAGGATAAAGTCGACTACATCGATTATAAAGATGCCAATCTGTTGCGCCGGTTTATGAGCGACCGCGGCAAAATCAGACCGCGCCGCGTTACCGGCACCTGTGCGCAGCACCAGCGCGATCTATCCATCGCGATCAAGCGCGCACGCGAGATGGCTCTAATTCCATACACACAGAGATAATACAGGAAGAACCAGGTATAAGCAGCCCTTGCTCGAAATAGGCAAGGCATCGAAAGCGTGATTGATACAGATATGCTAACGGTTACGGCTTGTATAGAGGTTCTGTTTTCAAGTAACTAGCCTTTAGTAGGGCGGGGTTTACCTCCGCCCTACTACGCTTTTACCAAACGCCTCCTCGTTCATCGACGAGCAGGGGGAGGTGTGGTAAGATAATAAACTCAAGATTATTTCAATTCGGAGGAGCATGATGAAGGTAATCCTTAAAGAATCCGTAAGCGGATTAGGAAAAACAGGAGACGTCATTGACGTAGCCGACGGCTACGCCAGGAACTATCTAGTCCCCAAAAACATAGCCGTTGTCGCCACAAAGGGCACGCTCAAGGAGTGGGACCTGAGAAGGGCAACCCTTGTCAAGAAAGAAGCCAAGGATCGTACAGAGGCTGAGGCGATTGCCGCCGGCTTAAACAACAAGGAAGTGAAAGTTGAGGCCAAGGCAGGCGAGGAGGGCAAGCTCTACGGCTCGGTTACAAGCAAAGAGATCGCCGCCGCCATCGAGAAACAGCTTAAGACCGAGGTCGACAAGAAAAAGATCGAGCTGGCCCAGCCCATAAAGGAAGTAGGGGATCATCCGGTTACCGTTAAACTCTTCCCGGGGGTTGACACCACAGTGATCGTTAAGGTTGTTGGAAGCAAAGAGGAGTAATGAAAGCGACAGATAGGTCGCAGCAATTTGCAAGTTTCGATAAGGTTCCGCCGCATAATATCGAAGCGGAGCAGTCGGTCCTTGGCGCGATGTTGATCTCTCGGGACGCCATCCCCGAGATGCATGAGGTCGTTACCGCGGATTCCTTTTACACCGAGGCCCACCACCGCATTTTCGCGGCTATCCTGGATCTCTACGCAAAAGGCGAACCGGCGGACGCGATTACGCTATCCGCAGCCCTTTCGAGTAAGGGCGACCTTGAGATTTGCGGCGGCAAACCCTACATCCACACGCTGGTTAGCTCGGTACCGAGCGCGGCCAATGCCGCCTATTACGCAAAAATCGTCGAAAAAGACGCAACACTCAGGGCGCTTATTAAAGTATCCACCGAGATAGCGGCGCTCGGCTACGAGGGGCCGAGCGACGTCGATGCAGTCATCGACCGCGCCGAGAACCTCATCTTTCAAATCGCCCACAAGCGCATGAGCGAGAAATTCGTCCATATCAAGGATCTTTTAACCGAGGGCTTTGAGATGGTCGAGAAGCTCTACGAAAAGAAAGAGCAGATTACCGGCGTTCCCAGCGGCTTCGCGGACATGGATAAACTGCTCACCGGTTTTCACCCCGGCGACCTCGTCATCATCGCGGCGCGTCCCGCCATGGGCAAGACCGCGCTTGCGCTGAATATCGCAACTGAGATCGGCAAAAAGGAAATCCCCGTTGCCATATTCAGCCTTGAGATGAGCCGCCACCAGCTGGCCCAGAGGATGATGTGCTCTGAGGCGAGAATCGACAGCCACCGCTTAAGAACCGGCCGCCTGCGAGACGAGGACTGGTCGAAGCTCTCCGGCGCGGTCGGGCGCCTTGCTGAAAGACCCATCTTCATCGATGACACACCCAGCATCGGCATCTTCGAGGTGCGCGCCAAAGCCCGCCGTCTTTTCGCCAGGCACACGCCGGGCGTTGTTATCGTCGATTACTTGCAACTCATGCAATCCTATCGCAGGGTCGAAAACCGGCAGCAGGAAATCGCCGAGATATCCCGAGGCCTTAAAATCCTCGCCAAGGAACTCGAAATCCCCGTGCTCGCTCTCTCCCAGCTCTCCCGAGCGGTCGAGCAGAGAAGCGATAAGAAGCCACAACTCTCTGACCTGAGAGAATCGGGTGCTATTGAACAGGATGCAGACATTGTTATGTTTATTCACCGCAATATGTACGGCAACTATGATGATATGAGCGCGGCGGAAGAGCGGGCTGCGGCGGAGGTAATCGTGGCCAAGCACAGGAACGGTCCTACGGGGGTCGTGTCCCTTTACTTCAACGAGCACTGCACGAGATTCGAGAACATCTCGCGTGGCAATTAATCCCTAACTTGTTTTCTGATACATGTGTGATAAAGCGCAAAATTGAAGCCCGGGTTAGTCCCGCTTGGCCTTCTTAATCTTGGCGTCGCGTTTTTTCTTGAAGGGGATAACGTTTGCGTGCTTTTTGCGGCCGCCGACCGGACCGGAGGGGTCGTTGTGGTAGCGATTTTGCGGCGGGCCGTAAGCATTGCGGTTGCGACCGCGCAGCCACAAGATAGCCAGGGCGGCGACCAGGCCGATGATAAGAACCCAATACACCAGGTCGAGCGCCGCAAGAAACGTCTTTGCCGATGCGATGACGACCGCGATAGCCAGCAGGATTATGATGTTTTTATAGCGCATAATTCTATTCCAGAAAGAAGGACCTTTCTTTTCGGAGCCCCCGTAGACTAGCAGAGACCCGCAGTTTGGACACCTGAACTTACCGGATTCGAATTTGCTTCCGCAATTTGGACATTGTGACATATTCATTCATTATAGATTTAAAGAGGTTCAAATAAAAGATGCTAGGGCTAAGGGAGTTATTATCTATTGTAGCGTTGTCAGGTTTCGAACGTTGATACGAACTGTTTCGGCTGGTACAATAAGGTTTGGCTTAAATATTGGGAGATGTACGTTTGGAGGCGCTACTTTGGGGATCGTTGTACAAAAATTTGGCGGCAGCTCCGTGGCCGATGTCGATAAGATAAAAAACGTTGCGCGCCGAGCCGTTGCTACCAAGGCGGAAGGTAACTCGGTTGTCGTGGTTGTTTCGGCGCTCGGCGATACGACGGATGATCTCGTCGAGCTGGCACATCAGATAAGCGAGAAGCCGCCGGAGCGCGAGATGGACATGCTGCTCTCCACCGGCGAGCAGATCTCGGTTGCGCTACTGGCGATGGCGATACACGCCCTCGGGCATGAGGCGATATCCTTTACCGGATACCAGGTCGGCATCCTGACCGACGACAGCCACACCAAGGCCAAAATCCTCGATGTTAATTCGGAGCGGATTTTGCAGGAACTTAACAAGGGTAAAATCGTTATCGTCGCCGGCTTTCAGGGAGTTACTATCGACAACGATATCACGACGCTGGGGCGCGGCGGCTCTGATACCACGGCGGTTGCGCTGGCCGCGTCGCTTAAGGCAGACAAATGTGAGATATATACCGACGTCGATGGGGTGTTTACCGCCGATCCCAGGATCGTGCCCGATGCCTCGCTGGTGTCGGAGATAACCTATGAAGAAATGCTTGAGATGGCTGCTACGGGGGCAAAGGTGTTGCAGCTTCGCTCAGTGGAATATGGCCGTAATAACGGCGTCATCATAAACGTGAGATGCAGTTTTACCGATTGCGCCGGAACGGTTGTCAAGGAGGAAGATCAGGGGATGGAACGACCTATTATAAGTGGGGTAACCCACGATGCAAGCGAAGGGAAAATTACGATTTTCGGCGTGCCGGATCGGCCCGGCATTGCTGCCAAGGTGTTTAGGCCCCTGGCGGCGTCGAACATCAACGTCGACATGATCGTGCAAAATGTAAGCTACGAGGGATTTACCGATATTTCGTTTACGCTCGGGCTCGATGATGTGCCGAGGGCGGAACCCACGATACAGGAGATCGTGCGTGAGCTTGGCGCAAGAGGATATGACTACAACAAAGACATCGCCAAGGTGTCGATTATCGGCGCCGGTATGAAGAGCCATCCGGGTGTTGCCGCTGAGATGTTTGATGTGCTCGCAAAAAACGAGATCAACATCCAGATGATCAGCACATCCCCGATTAAGATTGCCTGCGTTATCGATGCGTCGAATGTGGAGACCGCGGTGCGCGCGCTGCACGAGCACTTCCAGCTCAGCGAGGAGGCAGTCACCAGTGAAACTCTATAATGTTGCGATAGCCGGAGCAACCGGCGCGGTTGGCGAGGAGATGCGCGCCGTCCTCGAGCAGCGAAACTTCCCCGTGGGAAACCTAAAACTCTTAGCCTCGGCGCGATCGGCGGGAAAGAGATTTTCATATAAGGGCGCGGAGATCGCCGTTGAGGAACTAACGAAAGACTCGTTTAAGGATGTCGATATCGCGTTGTTTTCCGCAGGTGGCTCGATCAGCCGGGAGTTCGCTCCTGCCGCGGTCGAGGCGGGCGCGATCGTTGTGGACAACTCGAGTGCATTTCGCATGGATCCTGATGTTCCGCTTATCGTCCCCGAGGTAAATCCGGAGGACATCAAGAAGCACAAGGGCATCATCGCCAACCCAAACTGTACCACCACCATCATGCTGGTGGCCTTAAAGCCGCTGTATGATTACAGCAGGGTAAAGAGAATCGTCGTCTCGACATACCAGTCGGCCTCGGGTGCCGGCGCAAAGGGCATGGATGAGCTGTTGAACCAGGCCAAAGCATTTGCGGCGGGCCAGCCGATCAACGTTGAGTTTTTCGCATACCAGCTGCTCTTTAACCTGATACCGCACATCGATGTCTTCCAGGACAACGGCTACACCAAAGAAGAGATGAAGATGGTCAACGAGACGCGCAAGATCATGGGAGATGCTGAGATACAGGTCAGCCCGACCTGCGTGCGCGTATCCGCTATACGGGCGCATTCTGAGGCCATTAACGTAGAGACCGAGAAGAAGATCACCCCCGAGAAGGCGCGCGAGCTGTTTGCGGCCGCACCGGGTTTGCAGGTAATAGACGATCCCGCAAACAAGCAATACCCGATGCCGCTCTTCGCATCGGGCCAGGATGATTGCTTTGTCGGGCGCATCAGAGAGGACCTTTCCTGCGAGAACGGTCTTAACTTCTGGGTGGTCGGCGACCAAATCCGAAAAGGCGCCGCGCTTAACGCCGTACAAATCGCGGAGGAATTGGTTAAAGCCGAGGTCGGGCTTCGGAAGTCGCCCTTGATTGGCTGAAACATCACTGCTCGAAAGATGAGGAAATCATCGCCATCGTCGAGAACCGCGCCTGCGGCATCGACGCCATCCAGTATAAATAGCTTCTTGGCGCTTTTAACCGCTACACCAAACCTAAACCTACTGATGCAGTAGCCGATACTTACAATACTGTTTTACGTTTGCAATGTAGCAGGACCGCCGCAAGGACGGTTCCATGAGGTGAGGGCGTTGGCCGCTTCCGTATATGCTTTAATTCTTGTAGTGATTGTAATTGCCGCCTCGTTTAGAAGGGCCGAAGACGGCGGAACCGTTACGCCCTTTATCGATTGGGTCGGCACCGTGCAGCTTAAAGGGATCGCGATTTTGCTGGTTATCATCTCTCACCTCAAGCTGCTAAAATTCATCAGCTTACCGTACGATTTCTCTTTTTCCGGTGCCTGGGGTGTGGCGATATTTTTGTTGCTCTCCGGTTTCGGTCTGACGCAGTCGTATCTTAAAAACGGGGTAAGCAACGGATTTTTCAAGAAGCGGTTTAGTAAAGTGGTTTTGCCCTATGTAATAGTAACGGGTATCTGGCTCGCTATCGATGCAATATTTCTTGCTAAGACTTATTCCTGGTCAACAGCCCTTCTCGCGCTGACCGGCTTCGACTTGAGCACGTCAATAGATCCCACGATGTGGTTTGTAACCTTTATTATCCTCTGGTACCTGATATTCTTCCTGGTATTTAAACTGCCGACGCGCGATGCGGTCAAGCTTGTTCTGCTCTTTGTGTTCGCATACCTGTTCAGAAATCACGCCGCGCTCGTTTTTCCAAGCAGGATTGCCTGGCAATGGGGGCTTCATGCCTACCTGTTCCCACTCGGAGCTCTCGCGGGGCTCTACTATCGCAGGTTAAGCTATATTGTGAAACCAAAAGTGCTGGTACTGTGCCTGGGTGTGGCGGTGATCCCCACGTTTTACTTCTTTAGCATGTACGTAGGCAAAAGCCTCGATATCTTTGAGAACTATACATGGGCAAATTTTGCATTCGCGCTTGGCGTAATACTGTTGATGGCGATCGCAAGATTCTACGGCCTTTCGTCGAAACCCCTCGTGCTTGTTGGCTCTATTTCTTATGAGTTGTACCTATTCGAGTGGGTGTTCATGGGCAAATACAACCTGCTTCATGCTTTTAACGGCAAATGGCTCTCGGGCTTGCTCTTTGCTCTAGTGATCGTTGCTTTAAGTATATCGCTCAGGCGTTTTAAAACCATCGTCGTTAGCTGGTGCTGCAAAACAACCAGCGACCCCCTCATCGGTGCGCGAATCGGGCAGGAGCTTCTGCTCGTTCATAAGAAGTAGGAATAATCCGATTCGGCGGTCCTCAAGATACCTACCATTTCACTGTGATTTCATCTCCATTGCCAACCGCTTGTTCGCTTACGTTGACCGTGCGACTGCTATACCCGACCTGCACCCGGTACGGCTCGGATTTCACTGCCTCGCCCGTTTCGGATGGATACGGGACGACAGTCGAAAAGATGCCGCTTGCATTTGTCCTGCCCATGATCCTAAACGGGAGCACCCGGCCGTTGTTGGCACATATCCTCGTCCGGACGGCGACCGGCCTGTTTGGCTCGGCGTTGATGGTGAGGCGGGCGCCTTTTACGGCCTCAAAGAGCATAAACGGCGCGGAATTCGCATCGGCGTCGCTAATATAAAGGAGTCTGAAGTGGTGAAGCGGCTCGACTTTTCCTTCTGGGGGCGGCTTTATTACCTCCCAGCACAGTCGGTAAGCCATGGTACGCCTGACCTCCTCGATATTCAGTTCCTCCTGGCGCAGCACGCGCGCGGCCGCATTTGGGTTCGCGCTCGGCTCGCCGATTCTTGCGATATCCCCCGACCAGACGGAGAACTTTTTATCCCCCACGACATAGCGAACGCCGAGGTTGCGGAGCGTTTTGTAGGCCTCATCCTCGTCTTGGATCTGGTAGAATTTCTCGGCGGCGATGATGCCGTTGATGCCGCTTTCATGGTTTCCCGTTGACACACAAGCCCGCTCGGCAAGGTATTCCAGCTGGAAGCTCCAGCTCCAATTGCAGATAATCCCGTAAGACGGTTTTTTCGACGGGTTTGAAAAATCGCCCGGTGATGGCGTGTGCTCCTGCATATAGCGGGAGAGCGCGTAGAGGTTGGGATCGACCCGGCCGGGGGTGGCTCCCGTTAAGGGATACGCCACAACTATAACCGCGATTGCGGTAACCAGGGCAAAGAGCGAATTGGCGTTTAGTGATGCGGGCAGATAATCCTTGAACTGTGAGAATATATAATCGATCGCCAGAAAGAAAAAGAGGGCGTACGAGATCACCAAGAAGACCGATAAGAAATCGCTATAGTAGCGTACCGTGATCGTATAAAACCCCAGTGACGAAAAGATCACGTAAAAGAAGATGTGCTTAAAACTCACGTAGTTACGGCGCCAATCCCGCGCGGCAAGCCAGAGTACGGCGATGGGGGCAATGAAAAGAAGCGGCGAGAAAAACCGCTGCGCCCAGCTTGCATCGGGCTTGAAAAGGGGCGTGAGTTCAAACGTGTCCATGCCGAGAGGATAGCTGCCGATACTTCGCCAGTACCCCTTAAGCAGCACATGAGAGACCGCCGGTACGGCCACCGCAAGTGCGAGCGCGGTGAGGATCGCCACCCCTGCGATAATCCTAAAGTGAGAGAGCTTGATCCTGCCGGCAAGGAGGGCGTAGCCGAGGGCCCCGAAAGCGGCGATCGCCCCGAAAGCGGCGATGTGAAAATATGAGAGCTTGCTGAACTCAAAGCCACCCGCCGGCCAGGCGATGGTAAGCGCCGAGATAACCAGGGTCAGGGTGGCAAAGCCAAAAAGGGCGCCCAGCGAGGCGAGCGCGGCCTTAACGTCTTCTCTATCCAGGATAAAGAGCGCAACGATAACGGGAAGGGCCACCATCGAGTTGACCAGGATGAGCGAGAGCGACATCATCATCGAGGCCGCTATTGCCATCCCGCCGAATATCCCCGCAAGCACAAAGCCCCTGATGTGTCGTTCGATAAACAAGCGTTGTGCCACAAGGAAAAGGGCAAAGACCGATGGGATGAGGAAGGCGTCGGCGATATGGTGATCAACCCCAAGCGCCGGCAGAAGAGCGAAGTCGGGAAGAACAAGCGCAAAGGCCGCCGCGGCCAGAGCGATTCTTTTTCCGAACAGCTCCCTGGCTAAAAAATAGATTGGAACAGTCGCCGCCATACCGAGGGCCAGCACAATAATGCCCGCCGCCTGCCGTACATCGATGCGCGCGATTGCCGAGACCAAAAGAGAGAGGCTTGCCAGGATATACGGCCAAATCGGGGGCAGCACGTACGCGAATCCCCAGGGGTAGCTTGAATAATAATCCATGCTCGCGGGCATCCTTGGAAAATGGGAAACGGCCAGGTCGAACATCCGTAAATAACTGGCAGAATCGGCGTCGGCGGTTAGCAAAAGGGTAGCGTTCTGAGTTAGAATAGGGAGTACCCTGTATCGCAGAAAAAACGATGCCAGGGTTAAAAGAACGAAGGCAATAATGGCATACAGGTTGTTTTGACAATAGGCGATGGTTCGTAGCTTAATATTTTTCATCTGCGCATATAACCGGTTGGAGAAAGATTACTGTATCACTACATGCATAAGCACATGCGTCAGTAAGAATTATAAGGGTAACAGGGAAAACAAACAACCGGACGATACCACGTCTTGAGGCCGGAAGGCGGCTAAATTATTTGGGATCGACTCCGATAACCTAGAAGTATGCTTTAATGCGATGCACGACGAGCAAGCGGGTACGTTACGATGAACAACGATACGTTGAAGCAAAAGCTTACTATTACAAAAAAGAGTATAGAACAGAGTGTAGATAAGATTACTCCTAGCGGTGGGGCCGGTTCGAATGCCTTCAGGCTGAAGCCGGCGCTCGTTATTATTGCAGTGATGCTGGTTGTGGGAGGATGCATCTCACACAAGGCGGGCTCACAGAAGGCGGTCACTGCGAGCACGCAAGAAGAACGCACGGCAACTGCTACCGCATCCGCAAGTAAAGCTGCTTTAGCGGGCACGGCTACTGCTGAGAGCAGTGGGGCCAGCAGTGGGGCCGCACAAGTTAGCACGCAAGCAGTTGGCCAGGCGGGCGCACAGGAGGGCACGCAAACGGCGGTATGGCAGGTTATCCCGGTTTTGCTCTATCACCAGATCCTGCCCAATCCAACCAATTCCATCACAACCGCACCGGATGTCTTCGACCGGCAGATGAAGACGCTGTCCGATTTGGGGTATAAAACGGTAACCCTAGATCAGCTCTACGCAAATCTTACCAAGGGAAAACCGCTACCTAACAAGCCGGTTCTCATTACGTTTGACGACGGCTGGAAAAACCAGTACCAAAACGCCATTCCCATCCTGCTCAAGTACAAGTTTAAAGCGGCGTTTTTCGTTAACCCGCAGACCATAAACTTTAAGAACCGTATCTTTATGAATGCGGGCGATTTAGTCGACCTCGACAAGCACGGCTTCGACGTTCAGTCGCACACCTGGGCCCACTCTAACTTGATTATAAAGCACGGCGAAACGTCTGCCGCCTACAATGCACGACTGACCCACGAGCTGAAGGATTCAAAGATCTGGCTTGAGAAGGTGCTTAAAAAACGGATGGACTACTTTGCGTACCCTTACGGTCTTTACAATTCCTGGGTGGTCAAAGCGGTGGCGAATACGGGCTACAAGATGGCCTTTACCGTGAACTCCGGCAAGAACATGGCGGCAGAGCAGTCGCCCCTGCTTTTGAAGCGCACGATTATCTTTAAAAATACCTCGTTTAAAAACTTTATCGACGACTTAAACAGCCTGCCTTTGGATGTCACAGCGCATCATCCGGAGGATGCCTCCTATGTGACCACGGACACGGCCTGTATCGCGGCGGTCTTTGGTGACTTAAAAGGGGTTAACATCGATACGCTTCGGCTCAGGCTCGATTACCGCGACATCGGAGGTCGCGTTGTCCTCTTACCGGACCACAGACATGTCTATTCTTCCGGAATCGCCAAACTAAAACCCGGCTACCACTACGCGGTCATAAGAGGCAAGACCACCAAGGGCGCCATCGTTCAATCATCCTGGGCCTTTTTCGTGAAGCGGTAGTTCCACGGCATGAATTTAGGCAGTTCGAATCCTCTCATCCGCGACCAGGGACAAGGCATCTAATTTGGTTTCAGCGTCCCTGAGCTCACTTGAGATACGGTTTTGCTCTTGTTTTAGTAAGTCAACCGGGATAGCTTCGGCAACACGAAATCTCAGGACTTCAGTTGCTTTACAAATTCACACGGCGTTAATATCTGAATTCCCTGATAAGTGCCGACATCAAGCAAATGATTATCCCCGGAAATAATAAAATCTGCCTTGCCTTCGACTGCACAGACTAAAAACATATTATCCGATGGATCTTCGGTTATGACGTCTATTTTTAGCTCGCCAGGTGTTCTTTGTGAGTATTTGCTAAGAAGTGACACATACTGCTCGATCCCTTCATCTGCTAGGGAAAAGGCAGATTGTCATAGAATTATAGCGGTATAGAACAAGCTTGTGTAAATGCCGTTTTTGCTGGAAAACCTGGCAGTTTACCACAAAAGTTTGGAAAACCCTTAACGGGTTACCACAGTCCAACAACTATGGCCAGTAAAAACTATTAACTTTTTCATCAGGTATGAAATAATATCCCGAGGATGCAAAGGGGAGTAGTAACAAATATACGTAACTAAGCCGTATCCACAAAGTTGACAACTGTATACCATTAGTATACAGTGCGGCTATGGTTAATTTAATGAGTAAAACAAAACAGAAGATATTGGGGCTCTTGTTTGCCAATGAGGATCGGGAATTTTATATAAGGGAAATTGCCAGATTAATTGGCGTTTCTCCAATGGGTGCACAAAAATCGCTCAACACGCTTGAACAAGCAGGCATTGTCACTTCTCAAAAAAAGGGGATCCAGAAATTTTACTCGGTCAACAAAGAGAATCCAACGTATGCTGAAATCAAAGGTTTGGCGATTAAATCGTTCGGCGTCGCCCGGATATTAAAAGAGGTTCTTGGTGACGTTGCAGGAATTGAGGAAGCTTTTATTTATGGGTCTTTTGCCAAAGGGGAAGTAGACGCCAACAGCGATATCGATCTTTTTGTAATCGGTGATGTCGAGTATAATGTTTTAAGTAAAGCTGCTCGTAAGGCAGAGGATATATTGGGTAGAGAAGTTAACTTCGACTTAATTAGCGAAAAAGAATTCTTCGAGAAGAAAAAGGCAGACAATCCCTTTATTAAAGATATAACTACTAACAAGAGAATTGAATTAATCAAAAATGGCCAGAGAATTTGACTTTAGTTTATTAAAGAAACAAACCGTCAACTATCAGCAAATTGAAGTGACGATCCACAAAGCCTATAAATCCGTAGAGGCGAGTAGGAAGGTTTTGGGTACTGACACCGACTCTTCCTTTATCTTGGCCTATGAGGCCATGCTTAAGGCGACACTTGCCTTGATGCTCTCAAGGGGATACCGACCAAGGACGGCATTGGGGCACCACAAGACACTCGTTGACTTTTCAAGCTTCGTTTTAGGTGAGAAATTCGAGGGCATCACTGCGGCTTACGATAGTATGAGGGCTAAGCGAAATAAGGTTGTTTATGACATAGCTCTGGTATCTGAAGATGAAGCCTCGCAAGCTACAATCTTAGCGGGTCAGTATGTAGACATTATCAAAAACAAGATAGAAGAAGACAATCCGCAGCCCAGACTCCTGTAGTTATTCTCTTTGCTGCTATAAGATTCTAGCCTACTAACCTCAGTGCTGCTAAAACCCCTTACTGTCATGACGTCATACCATCATAACGTTTTAGTGTTAATATAGGGATGATGGAAATGCCGCTTTTGCTGGAAAACGTGGCAGTTTACCACAAAAGCTTGGAAAACCCTAGCAGGTTTACCACATTCCCACAACCCCGACGACGTTTATTAAGAGTTTTATTTTAAGGGCGAACGCTTGTTTGTATAATAAATCCCTTATGATATAATCAAGCCAATTTTAATTTCGTAGTGTAGTTTAAATATAGGAACGCTTTATAGCACTGCGAAAAACTTTGGTTTAGCAAATCTACCCACAGCACGTTGGTTTAGCAGGGGAGAGTGGAATGGGTTTAGCAGATTGGTTCAGCACCGGCTGTTCCAATATCCAGGTAAAAGATGGCGGAACAATATCGACTCGCTACAAGAATATTGCCGTGATTGAAACGGATGCGTGCTCATTGATGTGGTATAATTCATAGTCAAGAGGAGGATATTAATTATGAATGCAGCGAAAAAGGAAGTTAGCGATCTTCTCTCTCGTTTGCCTGATGACTGCACCATTGAAGATATCCAATATCATCTTTACGTTCTGCAAAAAATTGAGCGCGGTCTTGCCAATGTAAATGAAGGGCGGATCTATTCACAGCAAGAAGTCAAAGCACGGATGTCAAAATGGCTCGAGAGATAATATGGTCAGAGGAAGCTGTTGCCGATCTTGAAGCGCTTGCTGATTATATCACGAGGGATTCTGCCGTATATGCAGCCTCATTTGTTCGTGAGATATTAGACGCAAGCAATACGCTTAGTAAATTTCCCAAGCGAGGGCGGGTTGTGCCCGAACTCAGCGATTCAAATATCCGCGAATTATTCGTAAGAGATTACAGACTTATCTATCTCGTTGAGAGATCTCGCATTGTAATATTAGGTCTCATCCACGGAAGTAGGAACCTAAACAGACCATGGAAGGGCAAATAAACATGAAATGCCCAACATGCGACGTGTGTTCATCCCCGACGATGTAGCGGCCAAGCTAGAAGAAATCGTCGAAGCAGCCAAGAAACAAAAGGTTGAAATTGAAGTTGTAGATTATCAAGGTGCCGCATAAAACCAACGACAAAAACCCCTAACGGCAATTGCTTGTTCTTACTGGCTGGTTGCTCGATTCTGAGTTTACGGTTATTCCTTAACCTTCGTTTAGGAATCTACGAACTTCTTTTTGCTTTTGAATACAGGCGTCAGTGATCAGGAATCTATGTAGTGCATGAATGTGCGTTAAAATGGGCCGGAATCATTTTTCAAAAAGCTGGTAATAACTTGGTTGATATGTTTACGAGTGGTAGGTTTGGGATATTCCCAATACTACGAACGTAGCGTGTATTAAGGTTATATGCAAGGTAATCGGATTAATCCAACCCAACGCAATCAAAAAATTAGTAGACGGCGCTAACGCGAGCCTGGATTACCAGACCCTCCTTGGTATTACCGGCTCTGGTAAGACCTACACGATTGCCAACGTGATCGAGGATAACTGCAATTTAGCAGTTTAGTTTTTCTTGCCTTTTCCACTAGCTTTAAAAGCCGCATATATGAGCCCAGAAAATGTGTTTGGCAACTAAAAACTCTTGCGTTCGGAACTTAATTTCTCTAGCACCCCAAGTTCCGTTTTTAGCAATTAATGGTAGAGTGTTTCAACCGGTAACTACCGCCGGTAAACATCAACAAATGGCTGTGGTGGATAACCCTGTCGATTATCGCACTGGTAAGTTTTTCGTCGTAAAAGGGGTGAGTACTGGTTGGGGTGCTAAGAAAATTCCAGTTAACCGCTAGAATAATTAAGTTCCGTTTGCACTATTTTTATTTTGCCAAAAACATTATGCCAAAGCAACATGCCGATTAAAACAGAGGATATCGATATCGTTGTTCCCGAAAAGGTACAAATCTCAGGCGATAAAACAATTGATGCTGTGTTATCAAAGCCCATCCCAAGCTCACCGGAATCGCCACTCCTTACCGCCTATGAGGGTGAGATTGACGGCATCGAGCTTCTACTTGAATTCTTAACGCACCAAAGGGGCTCACGGGAGGACGTTGCTTTAACGGTTCAAAGAGGGTTGAGTGCACAAGCATTACGTTATACAAATATTCTCCATGACAATCGAATGGCTATTACAATAAATGATTTCTTAATTAATGGCGAGTTGGCTGATATAAATGTGAAAGTTCCAACACCAGCCGCTTTCGTCGGTTAATCCATACGAGGGACTTTACAAGATCGACTTAACCACCGGTAAGCGCGTACTTATCCATGCGATATCGCTAACGAAGAGACCGACTACACAGGTGCAGATACTCGATATGTTTGCAGAACCATAGTCCCGTCTCAAAAAGCTCTGAGTTTAGTGAATTCTACTGATTTATTCCCCATATGCCCGGTTCAGCGACTTGGGTGATGTTTGCCACCTGATCTGCCACAAAGTTTTTCCTTGCTTAGAATATTAGCATATGCTAATATTCATAGATGCTAAGGAGGACGTTATGACGCTTAATCAACCTGTTTACGACTTTAAAGCTGGCTTTTTTAAGGCGTTGGCTCATCCCTCAAGGATACGAATACTTGAGTTGCTTCGAGATGGGGAGAAGAGCGTAAATGAACTCCAGCCTGCCCTGGGACTCGAGCCCTCGAATATATCGCAGCAATTGGCGGTTTTGCGGTCGGCGGATATCGTCGTAGGGCGTAAGCAAGGAGCTAACGTTTTTTATACTGTAAAAAGCCGACTCATCTATGTGCTGCTCGATGCGGCCAAAGACCTCTTTAACGAGAGTTTATCGCAGAAGATCAAGCTGCTTGAATCGCTGTAGCGGCAAGGTTTCACATTGGCTTGCGTACAAGAACGCCGGTTCTCCAACTGAAGTAGGCAAAACTCAACGTTGTAAAACAAGGAGTATGAATCCGTATTGACTGAGGCGTTTTTTGTCGTTGTTTTAGTGGCATACCTTATTGGAACAGTGCTGCCATTAGTGTTCTACAGCAACAATCGTATTAACATTCCTATAGCTCACGCATTCGCACTTATCGCATCCGGTGCGGGCATCATAGCTTCTGTGCTTGCGCTTACCGGCGCCACGGCCGTTACGGTAACTATTTTTCCATCACCGGTTTTTGGCGCTACTTCTTTATCTCTCGATGGACTCTCCGCCTTTTTCTTGTTAACCATATCCCTGGTATCGCTTGCGGTATCTATTTATGCGACCCCCTATATGGTGAAAACCGCCGGCAAAAGAAGTGCCGCCGGGTTCGGGGCCTTGTATAACTTGTTTTTGCTTTCGCTCGTCATGGTGGTGACTGTCGACAACGCTTTTTACTTCGTCGTCTTCTGGGAGCTGATGACGCTTACGTCATATTTCTTAGTTGTGTTTGATTACAAGAAGATCCAGACGGCACGGGCCGGATTTCAATACCTGGTCATGACGCATGTGGGCACTGCGTTTATCCTATTTTCACTTATTGCTTTGTCGGTTCACGCCGGTGGCTTTAGCTTTGCCGGCTTTAAGGCGGCCCAGGCAAGCCTACCGATGGGGTTAAAGAACGCCATATTTATCTCTGCGTTGCTCGGGTTCAGCACAAAGGCGGGCCTTGTGCCGCTTCATGTGTGGTTGCCGAGGGCCCATCCGGCGGCCCCGAGCCATGTATCGGCCCTGATGAGCGGGGTCATGATTAAGACGGGTATCTACGGGTTGATTCGCGTGCTCTTTGATTTTCTCTCGCCTACTCCCTGGTGGTGGGGCTTGCTAATCCTTATTCTAGCTATGGTATCGGCGATATTGGGTGTTATGTATGCGTTAATGGAGCATGATATCAAGAGGTTACTTGCGTTTCACAGCGTCGAGAACGTGGGCATTATCATGATGGGAGTGGGACTTGCCGTAATCTTCTCATCGTTTGGCTTTGTGCCGGCCGCGCTTCTAAGCCTGACCGCTGCGCTCTTTCACCTGATAAACCATGCGATTTTTAAGGGGTTGCTTTTTCTGGGCGCCGGCTCGATTCAATACTCGACCGGCACAAAAAACATCGAGGAATTGGGTGGGCTTATTAAGCGGATGCCGACCACGGCCGCGCTGTTTTTAATCGGCTCCCTTGCGATATCGGCGATACCCCCGTTTAACGGCTTTGCCAGTGAATGGTTGACGTTTCAATCCATCCTTCAAGCTAATCTTATCGGCGATGTTTCGCTGCAGCTCATCGTCCTTTTAGCGGTGCCCGCTTTGGCACTTACAGGCGGGTTGGCGGCGACCTGTTTCGTTAAGGCGTTTGGGATCACGTTTCTTTCGCTCCCAAGAAGCGAGCGGGCGGCGAATGCTAAAGAGGTACCGGTCCCGATGCTCGTTGGGATGGCCATCCTCGGCCTACTCTGCCTTGCTTTAGGTGTTGGGTCTCCTGTCTTTATACCTATTCCGTGGCATGTTGCCACATCGTTCTTTAATGGGGCCAGCGAGATGCCGTCCTTTAACCCTCTACTATTACGTTTACCCAATAGCCAGGGACACGCATCGATGTCGCTTCTGCTTGTTGCCGCCCTACTGGCTGTTGTTAGCCTTGCGTCTGTTGTGCTAACCGGATTGCGGGGGAAACGCTCGGTTACTACCGGGCCGACCTGGGATTGCGGCATACCGGAAGTTACTCCGAGAATGCAATATAGCGCAGCGGCTTTTACCAGACCGCTCAAGATAGTTTTTAGCGCCATCTACCAACCCCGGCGACAGGTTGAGGTCGAGAGCGAAGCTTCTCCGTACTTTCCGCTTTCTATTTCGTACGAGTCTTCGCTCTACCCGGTGTTTGAGCGCCAACTCTACCGCCGGTTTATTAATACCCTGGTGCGGATGGCACGACGGGCGAGGATGATTCAAGCCGGAAACATCAACCTTTATCTGGCTTATATATTTGCGACCCTTGTGATTCTTTTAGTTTTTGTGTGGAGATAAAATGGAATTTTTAGCGCAGAAAATAGCTATCGGGATCGGGCAAGCACTCTTCGTGCTTCTGTCGGCCCCGCTTTTTACGAGTTTAATGAAGAAGGTAAAAGCGCATTTCCAGTGCCGATTCGGCCCGGGGTTGCTGCAGGGCTACTATGATATCTGGAAACTTTTAAAAAAGGATGCCGTGATCTCCGAACACGCATCGTGGGTATTCAAAACGACGCCGTATGTTGTCTTTTCTGCTACATTTATCGCCGCCGTAATCGTTCCATCATTTGCCGTGGTGCTTCCAACCGCCGGAATTGGTGATGCAATCATCGTTATTTACCTGCTCGGATTGGCGCGGTTTTTCACCGCGATCGCGGGTTTGGATACCGGCAGTTCGTTTGGTGGGATGGGGAGCAGTCGCGAGATGATGATCTCATCTCTTGCAGAACCGGTTACGATGACCGGGCTTTTTGTCCTTGCCGCTGCCGCCGGCTCGACCGACTTTGGAGGCATTATCACAAAATCACTCGTGACGGGACATGTGCAACCGGCCTACCTCTTACTGTTCCCGGCGTTCCTGATTATAGCGGTGGCGGAGACGGGCCGGGTGCCGGTCGATAACCCGGCTACTCACCTCGAACTTACGATGGTGCATGAAGCGATGATACTCGAATACACCGGCCGCCATCTTGCGCTTATAGAATGGGCGGGGGCGCTTAAGCTCACTCTTTTGCTGACGATTATCGCCAACGTATTCTTTCCTTGGGGTATTGCCGAATCAATGGCTTGGCCGGCCGTTATGGTCGGGATTTTCGCTATAACTGCAAAGGTAGGCTTATTGGCGATCGGTATCGCCGCTATGGAGTCGATGATTGCAAAGCTAAGACTTTTCAGGGTACCTGAGCTTATCGGGGGCGCTTTTGTGCTGGCGATGCTCGCCCTGATTATAAGAACTACGGGGATTGGATAGTATGATAAGTTATTTAGTCGGCCCTCAAATGCTGAATCTGTTAGGTGTTGCTATTCTTGTGCTGGCACTAGCGATGCTTGGTTTACGCGGTTTTAACCGTAGCTTAAACGTGTACGCCATGCATTCTCTGCTCTTAGCGATTGTGACTGCGATTACCGGCTATAATGTGGCCAACATGCACGTGTATGTTGCGGCGGTCGCGACTATCATAATCAAGGTTGTTGCTATCCCGCTTATAATGATAAAGCTGGTCAGCACTATGAGGGTGCGGCAGGAGTCGCGACTTTTAGTAAATGCTCCAACCTCGTTTATTATTGCGATCGGGTTGATGATGCTTGCTTCGCACATGGCCCGCCTGACAATGCCCGGACAGAGCCCATTTGAGACAATGCTAACGGTCGGCATAGCTGTATCCATGTTTGGCATGCTCTTAATCGTCCTCCACAAGGATGCGGTAATCCAGGTCATAGGCTTGCTCACAATGGAGAACGGTTTTTTCTTGGTGGGCCTTATTTTAACGGGGGGCATGCCGTTTTTCGTTGAGGTCGGCATATTTTTTGATATTCTGCTTACCAGTCTTTTACTTTGGGTCTACCTGCGGCGCATGAATTTTGAACTGAAATCAACGAACACCATGCACTTAAATCAACTTAGGGGTTGAGAATGTATCTGGCTATTGCTTTATTGTTTATTCCGTTTTTATCTGCCGTGCTTTGCATAATTGTGCGGCGGTCTACCATCGTTGAGAAGGTTGCAACCACCGGCTCTATTCTGACGCTGGCGCTGGGAATCGCGGTTGCTTGGGATGTATCGACCGGCGGTAGCATACATGGGTATGGCGGCTATCTCTCGATCGACAAGCTAAGTATGGTCATGATAGTGTTGATAACATCAATCGGCGCCGGCGCGATTCTCTTTTCGCTTAGCTATATTAAAGAAGAAGTCGAGCGCGGGCATTTTACTCAGGATCGTGTTCGGTGGTACTACAGCTTCTTAAACTTATTTGTGCTTGCAATGCTGCTCTCGGTGGTTACCGGTAATCTCGGGATGTTCTGGGTTGCCATGGAGCTAACCACTTTGACCTCTGCATTGATGGTTTCATTTTATAGAACCCGAGCTTCGTTGGAGGCAGCATGGAAATATGTGATTCTATGCTCGGCCGGCATCGGGTTTGCGCTTTTAGGAACCATCTTTACCTATTACTCGTCAACGGATGGAATTGGTGGAACACTTAACTGGTCGATACTAATGCGGCAGTCGTCTCAGCTTAACCCTGTTACGATGCGTCTTGCCTTTATCTTTATTCTGGTGGGATACGGCACTAAGGCCGGATTAGTGCCGATGCATACATGGCTGCCGGACGCACACAGCTTGGCGCCGACACCGGTGAGCGGCCTGTTGTCAGGTGTGCTGTTGAGCTGTGCGATGTACGGTATCATTCGCTACGATGCCATTACCGTCAGCGCTGTCGGCGCCGCCTATCCGGGAACTCTGTTAATTACATTTGGTCTGATCAGCATACTAACTGCCGCGTTGTTTATGCTGGTGCAGAAGGACTATAAGCGACTGCTCGCCTATTCAAGCATCGAGCACATGGGTATCATAGCGTTTGCGCTTGGCTTAGGAAGTAAAATCGCCTTGTACGGCGCTATTTTTCATCTGATAAATCATGCGATAAGCAAATCGACACTCTTTTTTATCGCCGGCCGTATCAACCATATCTTCCGCTCGAAGCAAATCGGGCGGGTACGGGGGATTATAGGAGTATCTCCGGTGACGGGCGCGTTTTTTGTCGCCGGGATTCTAGCGATCGCGGGCTCGCCACCGTTTGGTCTTTTTGCCAGCGAGTTTATTATTCTTTACGGTGGGTTTACCGCGGGAAAGACAGTTGTAAGCCTCATCGCGCTCTTCTCGATCGTCATGGCGTTTGCCGGCTTGGCATATTACCTTAGCCGAATAACGTTTGGGCCGCGTACGAAAAGACCGATTTCTTATCCTCGATTCCGCCTACCCGTGGCGATCTTTGCGGTAGGTCTTAGCTCAATGGCGCTGGTCGGTCTCTATGTTCCGGCCTGGCTCCATCATCTGCTAGAAGGAATCGCTCATTCTCTTGGAGGCGCTTAAAGTTGGCGACAACCATGCATATAAGAAGCATTAAAGACATAGTGCGTGCGATAGATAATAAAGCCGGTGAATATGCCGGCAAGGCAGGCAAACGGCCGGGTGAAGCATTAGGTGAAGCATTAGGTGGGGCATTAGGTGAAGTGCTAATAGATATCGAGCTTTCGCTTCTGCCTAAGCTGGCGCTGGATATCGTGGACGAGTTGCACGGCACGCTTCAATTCATATTTGCAGTAGACGAACGGTCGCATAACAATGGTTTTTCACTGCATCACATCTTCGGTATCCCGTCAAAACACTGTCTGTTACACCTAAAAAGCGTGATCCCGGCCGATGCCCCCGAGTTCCCATCGCTCGCGCTACAGCTTCCGGCCATGAACTGGCACGAGCGAAAGATCGCCGATATGCTCGGCCTCACACCTGTCGGGCACCCCGACCCCAGGCGCTTGGTGCTCCATGAGGACTGGCCGCAGGGGGTCTATCCGTGGCGAGATGATTTCGATAGCAAGCAAAAGGTACCCCGCGTAAAGGGCACGTATGAGTTTCACAGGATAGAAGGCGAGGGAGTCTTTGAAATCGCCGTCGGCCCGGTGCACGCGGGCATTATCGAGCCCGGGCATTTTCGGTTCAGTTCGGTAGGCGAGAAAATCCTTTACCTGGAACTTCGTTTGTTCTATAAGCACCGTGGCATAGAGCGGTTCATGCGGGGCAGGTCTCTTCTCGAAGGGGCACTCGTGGCAGAACGCGTTTCCGGTGACGAGACAGTTGCAAACTCGGTTGCCTATAGCCAGGCGATTGAGCGAATCTTTAAAGTGGCGATACCCGAGCGCGCGCAACGATTGCGTGCGGTGTTTTTAGAGCTGGAGCGCATGCATTGCCACCTTGCCGATATCGGCGGCGCAGCAACGGACATAGCTTTTTCGATTGGCGCGGCAAAAGCCGCTCTATTACGTGAAAAAGTGATGAGTCTCTGTGAAATGGTATCCGGCAGTCGATTCTTACGGGGAATGATCGCACCGGGAGGCCTTCGAAGGGATATCGATAATGAGGTAATCCACCGCATATCGAGCTTTATAGAGATAGCGTTGTGTGATGTAAAGGAGCTTGAAGCGACCACGTTTAGCCGAAGCTCGGTAATCGACCGGTTCATGAAAACAGGTGTGCTGAGTACAGAGCATGCACTCAATCTCGGGGTTGTCGGCCCGGTTGCCCGGGCAAGCGGCATTGCGGTTGATACGCGAACCGATTATCCCTATGGCTTTTATGCAATGCATCCGCTCGATATCATTACCCGATTTGACGGGGACGTCGCCGCCCGGGTCAGGTTGAAGTTTGACGAGGTGCGGCAGTCTCTCGGCATAATCGAGGCCGCCCTTGGGGCTATTAAGAGCGGCGCTGTGCGCACAGGCGATTTTGCGGTGTCTTCTCGCGGCCAGGCACTGGGCTGGGTAGAAGCCCCGAGGGGCATGACGCTTTGCTGGGTCGAGATCGATGACGAAGCAAAAATCGCTAATTGTCGCTTAAGAACGCCATCTTTTAATAACTGGCCGGCCTTGCCGTATGCGCTTCACGGCAATATCGTGCCCGATTTTCCACTTGTTAACAAGAGCTTTAACTTATCATATGCCGGGAACGATCTTTAGGAGGAAGTTTTGCGAAGGATAAGCTGCAAGCGCATCTGCAGACCAAAGGTAACGATAAAAGATATAGACGCGCAACGGTCTTCTAATTCGGGCCGTTGGATGCCTGTGCCGGACGGCCTGGTCTGTTCGGGCTGCACGGCGTGCGTTAAGATTTGCCCAACGGGCGCGATTACGTTGAAAAACGACCGGCAATTAGTGTTTAAATACGATGCCTGCATAGCATGTCGGGCTTGTGTGGATGCGTGCGCACCCGGCGCGCTTGTCATGGGACCGGGGATCGACGGCGCTACTTCGAGGGGCGCGCTCACACACACATTCTCCATTAATAAGCTCTCGCCAAATTTACCGGAAAAACCACAGACCAAGGACGCTGTAATCCCTGAAAAAATTAAGATATTTGCCAGGTCGATGCATGTGCGGGAGGTCGATTGCGGCAGCTGCAACGCTTGTGAGCTAGAGATCGCCGCTATAAGCAACCCGGTGTATGATGCGGAGCGCTTCGGTATTCACATCGTTGCCTCACCGCGCCACGCCGACGTTTTGTTCGTAACCGGTCCGGTTACCAGGCAAATGGAACTCGCGCTCAGAAAGACCGATGCGGCGACACCAACACCCAAGCTAATTGTTGCCATCGGCGCTTGCGCTTGTTCCGGTGGATTATTTGGGAATACCCCGGTTACCGGCACAGGGGTGGATGAGTTTATCGGCGTCGACCTTTATATCCCCGGATGCCCGCCGAGCCCGCGGGCAATCTTACGCAGCATCCTGGCTTTGCGAAGCGGCACTATCTAAGCTACCGTTCACGCTCGGCGGTCGCTCCGGTTATCCTGATGGTTGTTCCCTTACGTAAGGCCTGCTGCAATATTTTCGTTTCATGCTCATAATGGTGGTATGGATGAGATTGCCGGTTTTTTGGGACATATCCGAAGAAAACAAGAGTACGGCGGGCAGATCGTGCACGAGCGCGTGTTGCCGACAAAGGCGGCCTCGTTTGCGACCCCTGAAGGCGGCCTGCCCGATGGCGTAAAAGAGCGGCTTTCTCGCATCGGGATCGACGAACTTTACATCCACCAGGCTAAGGCGCTTGACCTGGTGCGCGACGGCAAGAATGTTCTTGTTGTAAGCGGCACGGCAAGCGGGAAAAGTATGTGCTATAACCTTCCGGTTCTTGAGGAGATGCTCGGGAACAAAAAAACGCACGCCCTCTATTTGTTCCCCACGAAAGCCCTGGCTCAGGATCAGTTGCGCGCTATCAAAGAGCTTGATTTTCCCGGGATGGTCGATACCTACGATGGGGATACCCCGCGCGAGGAGCGCGCAGCCATCCGCAGAAACGCATCGCTTATCTTGAGCAACCCGGATATGCTTCACTACAGCATCCTGCCGTTTCACAAGCAATGGGCAAGCTTTTTACTCAACCTGAAATATATAATCGTCGATGAGATCCACGTTCTGCGTGGCGTTTTTGGCTCTAACGTGGCCCAGGCGATCAGGCGCTTAAGGCGCCTGTGCCACCACTACGGCAGCCACCCCCAATTCATCATGGCCTCGGCGACGATCGCCAATCCCCAGGAGCTTGCCGAGCGCCTGACCGGCCTTGATGTCGATGTCGTTACCGAGGACGGTGCGCCGCTGGGTCAGAAGACGTGGGTCTTCTGGAACCCTCCTTTCATCGACGAGACCTCGGGGAAGAGAAAAAGCATCACCTGGGAGACGACGTGGCTTCTGGGCGAGCTTTCAAAAGAGCACTTTAGAACGATTGCCTTTAGCAAGTCGCGCAAACTTGCCGAGCTGGTGCTAAATTACGAGCGCCGCTACCTGGACGACCGCCCCGATATCGCCGAACGAATCGCATCGTATCGCGCAGGATACTTGCCGGGGCAGCGCCGCCTTATCGAGGAGCGCCTTTTTTCGGGCGAGCTTTTGGGGGTTTCGACCACCAACGCGCTCGAACTCGGCATCGATGTCGGGGCGCTGGATGCCTGCATCATGAACGGTTTTCCCGGGACGATTTCCTCGACCTGGCAGCAGGCGGGGCGCGCCGGCAGGACGATCGGCGAGTCGCTGGCGGTGCTGGTGGCGGGCAGCGACCCGCTCGACCAGTACTATATCGATCACCCCGAGTATTTCTTCGGGCGCAACTTTGAAGAGGCCATCATCGATCTGGATAACCAGAAAATCTTGGGACGGCATCTTCGCTGTGCGGCGTATGAAATCCCGCTTGTCCCGGCCGACCGCACCTATTTCGGAGAGGGATTTGAGGCGGCGGTGCATGCGCTTCTGGCATCCGGTGAGCTCAAAGAGCGAAAGGGGCGCTGGTTCCTGGGCGCACCCGGTTTTCCTGCGCAGGATATCAGCATCCGCTCGGCATCACAGGCGACATATGCCATTGTCGAGGAATCTACCGGAACGTTGTTAGGTACGACCGAGGCGACACGGGCGTTTTTTGAGATCTATCCCGGAGCGATCTACCTGCACCAGGGCGAGCCGTATGTGGTGCGCCTGCTCGACACAAACGAGCATGTCGCCCTCGTCGGGCGGGGGAGCGACGAGTACTACACGGAGCCCCGCGAAGAGACCGACGTTCGGGTTATCGCCGAGGCCGAGACGCGCAGGCTCGGCGCGACCGAGCTGAGCTTCGGCCAGGTTGAAGTCACCAACTATATCACCGCATACCAGAGAAAATCCCCGGACGGCAAGGTCATCGGGATGGAAGAACTCGATCTGCCCCCGGTGCGTTTTGAAACCGAGGCGCTCTGGTTTACCGTCTCCGATGAGATCATCGATACACTCGGGCTCGATGGGCTTGCGCTCGCGGGTGGAATCCACGCCACCGAGCACGCGGCCATCGCCATGCTGCCCATGTTTGCGATGTGCGACCGCTGGGATATCGGCGGCGTCTCAACCCCCTACCACCCCCACACCGGACAGGCCACCATCTTCATCTACGACGGCTTCGAGGGCGGCATCGGTATCGCCCAGCGCGGCTTTTGGATTGCCGAAGAGCACTTGAAGACCGCGCTCGAAGTTATCCAAAACTGCCCCTGCCGGGACGGCTGTCCATCGTGCATCCAATCCCCCAAATGCGGCAACTGGAACGAGCCGTTGAATAAAAAAGCGGCGGTTGGGATATTAAAGCAAATTTTAAAGGGGACAAAACATATTCCCGCATCTAGTGCGAATGAATAGGCAAGTTATCATGCGCGTGCTCGTCAAAGCGGTGAAATTCTTCCCCGGAGGCACCTATCGGGTCAATGTGTATCGTGGCGTGTGATAGGTAGCTTAGATGATGCAGAAGCTGGTGCTGCGCCTCAACGGCGATTTCATGCGCCTTTTCAACGGAAAGGTTAGGATCGACCGCAATATTTACCTCAGCTCTCAGGCGGTGCCCCAGCCAACGCACTCGAACCTCAGTAATATCCTTTACACCGGCCACATGATTTGCAGCGTGCCTGATCTCATCGACCACTTCAGGATCGACCCCATCGAGAAGCCGTGAGAACACCGCCTTAGCCGAATCCCACACAATGCGGGCAATAGCAACCGTAATTAAGAGCCCGATAATGGGATCGGCAAGCGGATAGCCGAGGAGCACGCCGATTGCACCGAAGAGAACAGCTAAGCTTGTCAATCCGTCAACACGTGCATGGTAGCCGTCGGCGATAAGGGCGGCGCTGCCGATCTCTTTGCCAACCCTGATGCGAAAGAGAGCAACCACCTCATTTCCGAGAAATCCGACAAGAGAGGCGATAACGATTGCCCACACATGGCTTACCGTTTGCGGATGAAGGAGTCTGTTGGTGGATTCATACCCGGCAACAATGGCGCTCACTAAAATAATAAAAACGATGGTAACTCCTGCCAAATCCTCAACCCGTCCATAGCCGTAGGTGTAGCGCTTTGTCGGCTTTAATCTCTCAAGCGCAAAGGCAATCCAAAGCGGTATTGCGGTAGCCGCATCACCAAAATTGTGAATCGTGTCAGCCAGAAGGGCAACGCTTCCAGAAAACAACACAACGATGATCTGGAATATGGCAGTGATGGATAACCCGACAAACGACCACTTTATCGCCCAGATGCCCCTAGCGGTAGTGTAGATAGTAGGATCGACTGCGCCGTGAGTATGCCCGTGAGCGCCGTGGGCATACTCACGGCCGTGCGAGTGGTTTTTATTGAACATAAGTTACCTCGTCGGTTATCGTGATGATTCTATTCTACCTCATCATTTTCTGCAACTGAAGGTTGGTAAGTGCTAACATATGATCCACAGACTGGTCAACACGTAGGTGATGTTTGGATCGATTCGAAGAATGGTGAGATTATTGGCGGAAATCAGGTTAGGTAATTTGCGACGTAAACAGCGAAAGGTGATCACTTTCTCTGTTATTGCTTTGCTTCTATTAATAATGGCCGGTTGCCAGAAAAATACTTCGAGAGTGAGACATGATTCTACTATTAAGAGATCTGAGCAACCGACCGCAACATTCAAGCTTGCACATAAACTTTACAATGTTATGGCGAGTGCGGATAGTGTTGGGTTTTATAATGCTGAATTGAGCAAGCCCAAATTACTTACAGTTGTAATGCGAAGCGATAAAAGATTTGAGGAACTAAACAAGGATTTTCTCTTAGCAAAAGATTACCCAGATGGGCCAAATAGGTGTATTCCGACTTTGTTGCTTAAATGGGAAAAAGATGGAAATCCAATATACTTTTCTCGCTTCGTCCCCTCGCAGTAGCGTTTGTGGGAATGTGGTAAAGTTCCTACGGGGGCATCTTGCGTATTCCGGCGATTTCGGCCACTTTCGGAGCAAAGCGACGCTGGCAACTTCAATGATTTACAAGTGGACGCAATCAAGTCAAGTTTTCGGTATTTTTTCGCATGGATCCCCCTCTCATATCAATCTTGTAGGCGTTGTGCACCAGCCGATCCAGAATAGCATCTGCGATAGTTGGACTGCCGACTACATCATGCCACTTATTAACCGGCATCTTAAGATACGACTATCGTTGAGCGCATCTTGTACCGATCTTCTACGACCTCCAAGATGCCTCTTCTTTCCGGCTCTGAAAGAGCGTTTATGCCCCAGTCGTCTATGGCTAGAACTGAAGTTTTGGCCAGCTTGTTTAAAAGCTTTACGTAAGATCCATCGGCCCTTGCAATCTTTAACTCGGACAAAAGCCTAGGGGCACGGTAGTAGAATTGTAGTTGCTCCTTGCACATATCAAGAATATTTGATATGGTAATGGTATGGTTGATAATGTAAGAATTGCCAAGGCGTTAAGCGACCCTATTCGCTACCAAATTATGATGATGCTGGTTCACGGCGAGGCCAAATGCTGTAAGGTGACCAGTGAAGATGGTGAGCGTGTAGGCCTGTGTAACTGTGAAATAATGACGGAATTAGGCCTTATTCAGTCGCGGGTTTCTTATCATATGAAAGAACTGGTTGATGCTGGTTTGGTGATCGAGGAACCCAGGGGCAAGTGGAAGCATTACTTTATTAACACCGAAACAGTACGAGCTTTTATGGAACAGCTAAATCAAGACCTTGGCGAGAGTTAAAATTTTTGGGCAAATATATCAAAATATTTTGATAGGAAGATTACTAGGAGGGTTAATATGAGCGAGGACATTAGAGAGGTGGTTCGGCAAAAGTACGCCCGGGCTATTACACAAAAGACGAGCTGTTGCGGTGCCGGTTCAACCGGTTGTTGTGGCGGGTCGCCAGACCAGACGACTGATATCATCACCAAAGATTTGTATCGGATAGAGGAGATAGCCGGGTTGCCTGAGGATGCGGTAGCCGCCTCATTGGGGTGTGGTAATCCAACAGCGCTGGCCGAATTATTTTCCGGGGAAGTGGTGCTGGATCTGGGCAGCGGTGCCGGACTGGATGTTTTGCTGTCGGCAAAGAGGGTTGGCCCTACCGGCAAAGCCTACGGCCTGGATATGACCGATGAGATGTTGGCCGAAGCCAAGGCAAATCAGGCCCGGGCGGGCATTAACAATGTGGAGTTTTTAAAAGGTCATATCGAGGATATTCCGCTACCCGATAATGCGGTGGATGTAATCATCTCCAACTGTGTTATCAACCTCTCGCCTGATAAGGACCGGGTTTTAAAGGAGGCTTATCGGGTACTGAAACCCGGCGGCCGTCTGGCAGTTTCCGATATCGTCTTAACCAGACCCTTGCCCGAGAAAGTCCAACAGGACTTAAATGCCTGGGCCGGCTGCATAGCCGGGGCGCTCTTGGATCAGGAGTATCGAGACAAGCTGGCGACAGTCGGTTTTGTTAACATTAGCGTTGAGACTACACGGGAATATGACCTTACCGACTCGCAAGCGAATGGTTTCTCCCTGGATTTATCCGAGGCCGAACTCTTACAAATTAATGGATCGATAATCAGCGCATTTATCCGTGCAAAAAAAGCCGATCGATAGCTGTTATTTGCCTCTCTTGAAGTGCGATAAAGGATTTCTTTAACCCATCATCGTTATTAATGAGAGAATTTAACTCGCGATAGAAGAACCGGTAATCCCACTTGTGGACGAGAGATATGAATTGGCCATAAATTGGCCAAGCATCATAATGCATGCGCACCTATTATTAAGCCTTGTTTTCTGTGCTAACTGGAGGATTTGATGCAAACCTACATCTCGGTAATCGGCCTTGGAGCTGAAAATGAAGAACTTAACGATGTCGCTTACGAAGTCGGGCGCCTTGTGGCCGAGCGTGGTGCGATTGTCGTCTGCGGCGGGCTTGGCGGGGTGATGAATGCGGTCGCCCAGGGAGCGAAAGAGGCGGGCGGGACAACTGTTGGCATCCTGCCGGGGCCGGATCGGCGCGGGGCATCGGAGTACCTGGACATCGCCATACCGACAGATATGGCCCATGCACGAAATGCGCTGGTGGTGCGCTCGGGTGATGCGGTGATCGCAATCGGCGCGGGCTACGGGACGCTCTCGGAGATCGGCCTTGCCTTAAAGATGGGCAAACCGGTCGTCGGGCTGAAATCATGGACGCTCTATCGCGAAGGCAAGCAAGATACCGGCATCATTGCCGCTGAGACTGCTGATAAAGCAGTGGAATTGGCTTTCAAGGCGATAAAAGCCTAGAAGCTGTCAGCTTTCAGCTTTCAGCTAAACCATCATCAATAGTAAGCTTTATCTAAGCTTAGACACTCTTACTTCTAATAATACTTACTGCTCTCTAGATTCTTCACTTCGTTCAGAATGACATCTAGCGCTCGTAGGGGCCGAGCTTGTCTCGGCCCTCCTCGACATAGCACACCCGTCTAGGTGGAGACAAACTCCGCCTCTACATTGATAATTTCATTAGTTACTGCACTACTATTTTTAGCTTCATGCTGCCTACCAGAACCCACTTTCTAGACCCCTACTAATTCGACATTCGCAATTCGTAATTCTTCTGGATACGCGCTGGCACAAGTATTGACGCTCCTGACGGGGTAACTTAACATAGTAAGGGTCTGTCTGCACAGTAATCTTATGCAGTGATTACACAGCGATAAGCGTAATACGCCAGACGAAATTTTTAATAGCCTTAGCGGGGGCAAGGCGTTAAAGGGGGATGATATTGTAATGGGAATGTTGGACAAAAGTTGTAAGGATTTTCTGGATGTACTGGCATCCAAAGAGGCCGTGCCGGGCGGCGGCGGCGCGGCGGCGGCCGGCGGCGCTATCGGTATGGCGCTCTCGAATATGGTCGGCAATCTGACCGTAGGTAAAAAGAAATATGCGGAGGTAGAGGACGAGGTCAAAGACTTGCTCGACAAGGGCTACAAAGTAATGGCCGAACTCGAGACGCTGGTCGATCGCGATGCCGAGGTCTTTGAGCCCCTTTCTAAAGCATACGGAATGCCGAAGGAAACTGAAGAGCAGCAGCAGGCAAAGGCCGATGCGCTTGAGAAATATTCCAAAGAGGCCTGTTCGGTGCCGATGGAGATCATGCGTAAATCCTACGAGGGTATTCAAATCCACAACCGCATGGGCCAGATCGGAAGCATGCTTGCCATCTCGGATGTGGGCTGCGGCGTCGTGTTCTTGAAATCCGCGTTGATCAGCGGTATGTTAAACGTCGTCATCAACCTTAACACGATTAAGGACCAGGACTTTGTAAGTTCGACACGCAACGAGATGAACCGGCTCTTAAGCGACGGCTCCAAGCTGGCCGACGAGACCCTGCAGTTGGTCCTCGACAAATTAACCAAATAAGCAAAAATAAGCTTAAGTAATTAAGCTTAAGTAATAGCACGTAAGGGGGAGATTGAATTGGCGGAAAGACTGGCGGGAAAAGCCGTTGCCGACGCCATAAAGGAAGACCTGAGCAAGAAGATCGAAGAGCTCAAAAGCAAGGGTATCACGCCCAAACTCGGTATCTTGCGCGTGGGAGCGCGCCCGGACGACCTCTTTTATGAGGGCGGCGCCAAGAAGACCTGCGAGGCCGTCGGTATGCAGTACGAGGTATTTAAGTACCCGGAAGACATCGACCAGGCGAACTTTGAAAAAGCGGTTATCGAGGTCGGCGCGAACCGGAGCATTAACGGCATTTTGATGTTCGCCCCGCTTCCGAAGCATTTGGATGAGCGCAAAATCCGCTCGCTTATCCCTGTTGAAAAAGATGTCGATTCCATGAATCTCGATAGTGCGGCCAAGGTTTTTGCCGACGACCCGACCGGTTTTGCACCGTGTACGCCGGCCGCTTGCATGGAAATTTTGAAGTTTTACGATATCCCGCTTAAAGGGAAAAGGGCCGTTGTGCTCGGCCGTTCGCTTGTTGTCGGCAAGCCGGTTGCCATGTTGCTCCTGCGCGAGCACGCCACGGTTACCATCTGCCACTCCAGAACCGAGAACCTGCCCGAGGTATGCCGGGAAGCTGAAATCCTGGTTACCGCCGTCGGGAAGGCCAAGATGGTCAAGGGTAATTTTGTGAAGGCCGGGCAGACGGTTATCGATGTCGGCATCAACGAAGACCCGGACAACCCCGGTAAGTTTGTCGGCGATGTCGATTACGAGCAGGTCGAGCCGATCGTTGAGAAAATCACACCGGTTCCGGGCGGCGTAGGCTCGGTTACCACCGCGGTTCTTTGCAAACACACCGTTATGGCCTGTGAAATGCAGAACAACCTGGTGATGGTATAGTACTTTTTGCTATTATTTTAGCGATTGCAGCAGATTTTAGCTCGTCCGCAGGTCATCCCCTGTAATTAATGGTTTAGGAATGGGTAAAATCTAGTAGTCGCAAGCTTTCATGCCTGGTCAGAGGCTTGTCGGTTATTTCAACTTGTATCGAAATAACCTTGTTGAAAGGGGCGGTTAGTGATACGATTTCTTAGTAGATGAGAGGGTTCTTGAAGAGTTGAGGGGGGGCTTGTATGAGAACCAGTATCGATTTACATAATTATTTGCAATCTCTTGAGGTTCCACATGAGATCAGCCTGGTGGAGATGCCTGCACGAACGGCGGCGATGGCGGCCGCCTCACTTGGGCTCGACCAGTCTGAAATCGGTAAGACGTTGATTGTCGAAGCCGATGGAAACCCGCTGGTGGTCATGATACCCGGTAGCCGGCGCCTGGATGTGCGCAAGCTCAAGGCCATCACCGGCGCAAGCAGGATCAAGCTCGTTGAGCCGCAGGATGCGGTAAGCCTCACCGGCTATATCTTGGGCAGTATCCCGCCCCTTGCACATGCCAACGAAATGCCGGTTTACATTGATTTACGACTTCTTTCCATCCCCATTATCTATACCTGCGGTGGGCAGACAAATGCCGTGTTAAAGATCAAACCCACAGACCTCATATCCGCCGGAAACGCTCAAATCGTCGACATTGCAGACGACGGCCGGGTATAATCTTTTCTTGTGACTGAGTAGCTCATATATTATTATAAAATTGTCCCTGACGATTTTATAGAGCAATAGAGCTTGTATGGCTCATGGAATATAGATAAGCGCAGGTATGCGCTAAGCGATGACATTGCGATCTATTGTTCTAGCGTTCCATTGCTCCACGGTTTTGCTTAGCTGGCCAATATGTGGCATGAGGCATACACAACGGCCTGGCAAATTGAAAATAGCTTATTACTCTACTATTCGCACCAGCCGATTCATAGTCCTTTCCTACCACCTTATGGCGTTGTTTGCGAAGCAAGGTTTATTGGATTTTAACAATGAGCATATTATCCGTACCTGAGGGACTCTGCAAAGAATGCTATGCCTGCATACGTGCGTGTCCCGTTAAAGCGATAAAAATGGCCGACAGCCAGATAGAAATTTTAGACGAGCGCTGCATCTACTGCGGGCGCTGTGTTGCGGCTTGCTCCAAGGGGTCTATTGAGCTTGGACCAGATATTGAAAAGGCCTTTGCGCTGCTTTCCTCAAGTAGAAGAACCATAGCGGTTCTTGCCCCCGAGTATCTTGCATCGTTTTATCCCATGACACAGGAGCAGCTGGCCTTCTTAATCGAGTGGGCCGGGTTTTACGGATACGAGGACACCGTGCTTGCCGATGAGATGGTCGCACGGCAGTATCTTCGCTACTTCTCTATCGAACGGGACTTTCCGGTACTACGCTCGACTTGCCCGGCGGTAACCACCTGGGTTGAGAAGTATTACTCCGCTTTGACCGGCTATTTGGCGCCGATCGCCTCGCCGATGGTTACGCAGGCCAATCTTATCAAACACATTTACGGGCCCGATGTGGCCGTGGTCTACGCGACACCATGTATTGCGGCTAAGTATGAAGCCAAAAACAGTAATTCAGCCGATGCGGTTCTTACCTTTAAGGAATTCAAGCAGCTCTTGAGGATACGTTTTGCAGGATCGGAGAATGAGCTTCGCCTGGAAGAGAGCCCAAAACCCGAGGTGAGGCGACGTTACTCGGTTTCCGGGGGTTTCCCGCGCCCGACGATCGCCCAGTATAATATGCTTGATCCCAACCTTATGGTCGTGCGGGGTGTCCGCAACCTGGATAGCCTGGCAAGCGCACTTCTTTCCGGGGATATCAAGGCCAAGTTTATCGACATGTTGGCCTGCCAGGGATGTATCGACGGCCCTGGTATCGACACCAACTTAGGGATCCATGTGCGCAAGCACGTCATCGAGCAGTCGTACCAGAATCGTCTGGTGAAAGCATCCGAGCAACTTACCTTCGACCAGGTCGAGCCGTACTTACCCAAGATCGACACCTTTAAGGCGTTCTCGAACAAACAAGTCGACCTTCCCATGCCGAGCGAGCAGGCCATCCAGGAGATTCTCGCCGAGGGCGAGAAGTTCACGGTAGAAGACGAGCTTAACTGCGGCGCTTGCGGGTATCGGACCTGCCGCGAGCAGGCGGTCGCCATCTACCAGGGAATCGCCGATTGGAACATGTGCTTCCCATTCCAGCGGAAAGTCTACAACCGAATAATATCCCAGCTCAAAGAGACCGCCGTGACCGATGGATTGACCGGGCTTTATAACCATAAGAGTTTCCTGGAACGGCTCTCGGTCGAGTTCAATCGTGCAGAACGCTATGGCTCGGAGCTTTCGCTCATCATGATCGACGTAGATAAGTTTAAGGATATCAATGACACCTACGGGCACGTAACCGGTGACTCGGTGCTTAAGACCATCGCCGGCATGCTCAAAGCCAACCTGCGCCAATCCGACCTTGCCGCGCGCTACGGCGGGGATGAGTTTGCGCTTATCCTCCCCGAAACCAGTGTTGAGAAGGCATACAAGGTTGGGGAGAAGCTGCGCCACAGGGTCGAGACGAACCCCATCCTGCTGAACCCCGACCTTAATATCTCCACTACCTTAAGCATCGGGGTAAGTTCATACGTATCCTCGATGTCCGAACCTTTGGGCTTATTAAGAAAAGCGGATGAGGCGCTTTACCTAGCAAAAGAAGCAGGCCGCAACAAGACCGTGGCCATCGCGGACGTTCCCGCCGAGTAAATCCGTTAAAATGAGCATATCCAAGGACTAAAGTTTTAGCTATAATCTATCTTAATTGAGCGCAACAACAGGTAAAATTTTCCTGTTAGTATTACTAATACGGGTGGGAGCACGTGTTTGATCTGAGGAAATGGGATGAAAACTACGTCAATAATTTCTACTACATCCTAGGCAGCATCGTCTTTGGAAGTCTGCTTGCCCTTGCGGTCATTTACTTGAACACAGATCTCTTCGGGATGCGCGTCAGCTTGTTTTTCTTCTTGCTTTTGGCGGTACCTTCAATCGCGATGGTCTTTGCGGCGCTCACCATTTTTCGGCTGGCGAGCCAGGCCGAGCATAGCAAGGCCAAGCAATCCTACCAGATACTTGAGATTACGCGACGGACACTGCCGTATTTAAGGAAAGGCCTGAACGCCGAGTCGGCTTCGGAAGTTATCAATATCATCCACAGGCAGACCGATGCGGTTGCGGTCTCGATTACGGACCGCACGACGATCCTCGGGTTCAGGGGTGTCGGCGAAGACCATCACCTGGTTGGAAAGCCCATTCTCACGCGCGCCACAAAGGACTCGATCGAGACCGACACGACGCGCGTCCTCGGTTCAAAGGCCGAGATCGGTTGCCCGATGGTCAACTGTAAGCTTAAAGCAGCGGTTGTCGTTCCTCTCGAGAAGACGGGGAAAGCTGTGGGCTCACTTAAGTTTTATTACGACAATCCTAAAAAGCTTACCGAGAGTAGAATAGCGGTGGCAGAAGGATTGGGCCAGCTGTTGAGTACACAGATTGAACTCTCAGAGCTTGAGCGCCAAAGAGAACTTACCTATCACGCGGAGCTGCGGGCGCTGCAAGCGCAGATCAACCCGCACTTTCTTTTTAATACGCTGAACACGATAACGGCGTTTATCCGCACCGACCCGCGGAAGGCGCGTAAACTCCTCGTGCAGTTTTCCGATTTTTTTCGCAAATCGCTTGAGTGGAAGGACGTCTTTATTACACTTGCCCAGGAGCTTGACTACATTGCAAACTATCTGGTGCTTGAGAAGGCGCGCTTCGGCGATCGCCTTGATATCAGCTTCGATATCGACAACGACGCCCAGGAGTGCATCCTCCCGGCGCTCACGATACAGCCGCTTGTCGAGAACGCGGTAAAACACGGGTTCTGTGAGGAGCGCGAACTTGAGATTAGTATCATCGCGCGGCTTGCCGATAATAATATGCAGATAACGGTTGCCGACAACGGCCGTGGAATTTCTGAAGAAGACCTAGACCAAGTCATAAAATTTGGTTATGGTAAGGGTAGTGGGATAGGACTGAGCAACGTAAATGAGCGACTTCGCAGCATATATGGTGAGGACTACCAAGTTAAGATCGAAAGCACGCTGGGTGTGGGCACCCGGGCGCTTTTAAATATCCCGATTTCCAGGAGTAAAGAGAATGAGACAGCTTAAAACCCTGATTGTTGATGATGAGGCACCGGCGCGTTCTGAGCTAAGGTACTTGCTTGAGAGGATTCCAAACGTGCAAATAATCGGCGAGGCAACCAACTCGACGGAGGCGCTTGAGCTTATCAAGGCGCTTAACTATGACCTCATCCTCATCGATATCCAGATGCCGGGCCTGAGCGGACTCGACGTGGTCACGGCGATAAAAGAGCTGCCCAATGTGCCGGCAGTCGTTTTTGTTACCGCCTATGGTGAGTACGCGGTCAAAGCGTTTGAGCTGGATGCTGTCGATTATCTGATGAAGCCGATCGACGAGGAGCGCCTTACGCATACCATCGACAAGGTCGACAAAAGGCTCTCGGGCGTGCAGCCTGCTGCGGTGGTCAAACAGGACGTCCGGCAAGAAAAATCTGTTATAGATATCGAGAGAATTCCGGTTGAGAGCAAGGGAAAGACGCTGCTTCTGCCCATGCGCGATATCGTCTATATCTCCAGCCGCAACGACATCGTTTTCGTGCATACGGCGGATAACACTTTTATTACCCGCTTTACGTTAAAGACCCTTGAGGAGCGCCTGGCCAGCAAGTCGTTTTTACGGGTGCACCGGGGCTATATCGTGAACCTGCGCCATGTCATCGAGATCGTTCCGATGTATGGGCGAAGCTACGTCCTTAAGGTTCGGTGCAACCAGCAAAACGAGATCCCAGTTAGCCGCCGTCGCGGCCAGCAGCTCAAAGCGATGCTCGGTATGTAGTGCAAGACCTCCCACAACAGCAACGGTGTACCATTACGTGTACCGTTTAACCCAGAATTAACACGTTCACGGTTAAAATGCTACCTTCACGGGCTCAAAATTGCTGTCAATCCCTTTGAGGCATATAATTAAGTATTTATACAGTGTTTTCTTGACGAGGATGTTTGGTATTCAATCTACCTTCCGACCGAGAGGCTAGGGGGTTTTAGTTTGAGCGGGGCACAATCACGCAAACAACAAGGAGGTTCTATGGGAACGACAGAGAAGGTCTACAATCCGAGGTCGATGGATCCAACCAAGAATAAGGATTGGCAGATTGCCGCAGAAGCAATGAAGTATCTACCTACTCCTGAGGAATGGATCGATAAGCTTGGCATACTTAAGGAAGAAATGATTCCTTTTGGTAAGACCCCCAAGCTCGACTTTCTGAAAATAATGGACCGTTTAAAAGACAAACCGGACGGCAAGTACATCGAGGTAACAGCTATTACGCCAACCCCTCTGGGTGAAGGCAAGACCACAGTTTCCATGGGCCTTATTCAAGGTCTTGGCGTAAAAGGCATTAATGTAGGTGGCGCATTACGCCAGCCATCAGGCGGACCGACCATGAACGTCAAGGGTACGGCTGCCGGTGGCGGAAACGCGCTTCTTATCCCTATGACAGAGTTCTCATTGGGCCTTACCGGTGATATCAACGACATCATGAACGCGCACAACCTCGCCATGGTTGCCCTTACCTCGCGCTACCAGCATGAGTGTAACTACACCGATGAAGAGCTTACCAGGCGTGGCCTCAGGCGCCTTGATATCGACCCGAAAAACGTTGAGATGGGTTGGGTCATCGATTTCTGCGCCCAGTCGCTCCGTAACATCATGATCGGCCTTGGCGGCAAGAAAGACGGCTACCCGATGGCGTCCCGTTTCGGTATCGCCGTTGGTTCCGAGTTGATGGCGATTCTCGCTGTTTCCAAGGATCTCGCCGATCTCAGGGATCGCCTTGGCAAGGTCACCGTTGCCTACGACCGCACCGGCAAGCCGATTACAACATCCGACCTGGATGTGGCCGGCGCCATGACCGCCTGGATGCGCAATACGATTAACCCGACCCTGTGCTACTCGGTAGAGGGCCAGCCGGTTCTAGTCCACGCAGGTCCGTTCGCTAACATCGCTATCGGTCAGAACTCGATCATTGCCGACCGCTTGGTTCTAAAACTTTGCGATTACGCCGTGACCGAGTCCGGCTTCGCCGCCGACATCGGTTTCGAAAAATTCTGGAATGTCAAATGCAGACTCTCCGGTAATGTACCGAACGTATCGGTTATCGTTGCCACCATCAGGGCTATGAAGATGCACGGTGGCGGCCCGACCGTTGCTCCCGGACGCCCGCTTTCAGAAGAATACACAAAAGAGAACCTCGGCCTTGTCGAGAAGGGCTTTGAGAATCTGCGCCACATGGTGAATATTGTCAAAAAATCCGGTATCGTCCCGGTTGTTGCTATCAATGCGTTCTACACCGATACCAAGGCCGAGCATGACCTCGTCCGCAAGCTTTGCGCCGAGATTGGCGTTCGCGTTGCGGTTTCCGAGCACTGGATGTACGGTGGCGAGGGCGCTGCCGAGCTGGCCGATACCGTTATGGATGCCGCCAACGAGCCGTCCAACTACAAGCCGCTCTATCCATTAGAGATGCCTCTGCGCCAGCGCGTAGAGATGGTCGCCAAGGAAGTTTACGGCGCGGACGGCGTACAGTGGTCGCCGGTTGCCGAGGCCAAAGCAAAGAGGTTCGAGTCCGATCCGGCGTTTGCCGACTTCCAAACCATGATGGTTAAGACTCACTTGAGCCTCACGCACGACCCGACGATGAAGGGTGTGCCGAAGGGCTGGCAGCTGCCGATCCGCGACGTTCTGGTCTACAGCGGTGCCAAGTTCCTCTGCCCGATGGCGGGAGAAATCAGCTTGATGCCGGGTACGGCATCCGATCCGGCTTACAGAAGAGTCGACGTCGATGTAAACACCGGCGAAGTAAGCGGATTGTTCTAGATTGTTCTAAAGAGACTTAAAACTTTGAAAATATCTAAATTGTAAGGAAAGTCGGGATGGTTTAAGAATGCCAAAGATTCGCTTTTACCCCGACAATAGGGAAGTAGAAGTAGAAAAAGGAGAAAACCTGCTCCGGGCAGCTATGCTGGCCGGTGTTCACGTTAACGCCTCTTGCGGCGGAAGCGGCACGTGTGGCAAGTGCCGGGTTGTAGTAGAAGAAGGGGACGTAGAAAAACAACCAACGGCAAAGCTTTCCGATGACGCGATTGCAAAAGGCTATACGTTAGCATGTACAACAAAGGTGCTGGGCGACGCGGAGGTGCGCATACCGGTCGAGTCCCAAATGGGCGATGGTAGGGCGGCCCTTGAGCGCGAACACCGTTCGGTTACTCACGGGTCTGTTCTTACGAGCAAAGACTTAAGCGAGCTGTTTGGCGAGTTCGAACTCGAGCCGGCAACCCGCAGGCTCTACGTCGAAATGACGGCCCCAAATCTGGAAGACAACCTGAGCGACCTCGAGCGCCTGAAAAGAGAACTCACGCGCGTTCACGGGATCGTTGATTTTGCTGTTGACCTGGATTGCCTCAAAGAAATGGCAGTCAAACTGCGCGAGGCCGATTGGAAAGTAACCGCAACCCTTGTAGAAGGCAGGGACGGCGAGTGCCCGCGTCTTATTCGCCTTGATTCCGGCGATCACTCCGCTACTCATTACGGCCTGGCGGTCGATATCGGTACGACTTCGGTCTATGCCGAAATTATCGATCTGAATACCAGAGAATCCCTGGGTCGGGTTTCTGATTATAATTCACAGGTAAGCTGCGGCGAGGATATCATCTCCCGCATCGTCTATTCGTTGAAAAAAGACGGCCTGACGAGGCTTCAGGGTCTTGTTACCGACACGATAAACGGACTTATAAAAAGGCTTCTTGAGAAGACCGGCGTGAGCAAAGACGATATCGTCAACATGGTTGCGGCCGGCAACACGACAATGGTTCACCTTTTCTACGGGATCAACCCGCGATACATCCGCGAGGAGCCCTATATCCCAACAGTTAACTTTGCCCCAACGGTAGAAGCATCCAACCTTGGCATCGATATCGCCAAGGGCGCCCGCGTTTACTGCATCCCGGGTCGCGCCAGCTACGTCGGCGGCGACATCACCTCGGGTCTGTTGGCTTCGGGCGTATACAAAACCGATAAAGTAACGCTTTATATAGACGTCGGCACCAACGGTGAGATGGCCCTTGGAAACTCCGAGTGGCTGCTCTCCTGTGCGTGCTCGGCCGGACCGGCCTTTGAGGGCGGCTCGGTCAAGTACGGCATGCGTGCGGTAAAAGGTGCGATCGAGACGGTCCGCATTAACCCGGTCACCTATGAGCCCATGATATTGACCATCGGTCAGACCAAAGCTAAGGGCGTCTGCGGCTCGGGGCTTATCGACGCGTTGGCCGAGCTGTTCCTGACAGGAATCATTAATGAGAAGGGCAAGTTTAATATCGAGACCGGTCATCCGCGCATCCGCGAGAACAACGGCCAAGGGGAATACGTCTTGGTCTGGGCGGAGGATTCGGCGGTCAAGGAAGACATCGTCATCACCGAGGCCGACATCGACAACCTTATTCGCACCAAGGGAGCGATTTACGCCGGCATCACGACCCTTCTCGATTCGATGGGTATGCCGGTTGAGGCGATCGAGCAGGTGCTCATCGCCGGTGGCTTTGGCCGTTACCTCGAACTCGACCAGGCCATCACTATCGGCCTGTTGCCGGAGTTTCCCGAGGAAATCGTTAAATACGTGGGCAACGGCTCGCTCATGGGGGCGCACCTTGTCCTCTTATCCCAAACCGCCCGCGAGTCGGCAAAGGATATCGCCAAGAAAATGACGTACCTTGAACTCAGCACCAATCCGAGCTTTATGGATAACTACGTCTCGGCGCTCTTCCTGCCGCACACTAATAGAGATGCATTCCCCGGCGTGATGGAACGGGTCAAGGAGCGAAGCGGAGTTTAGCAGGCGATTAGGCGCTGATTTGTTGAATCTTATTAGTAAGTCTTATAAGATAAGCGCGTAATCTCGAGATGGAATTACAAACAGCACGACTGTTTAGTGATTAAGCTATAAATCAGGCCAGCTAAATGGCCATTGGAAGGTGTTAGTTTTGAGTTTTACAATAGCCGTCGCCGGTAAGGGCGGCACAGGAAAGACCACAATCTCAAGCCTGATTGTCGGGCACCTGTTGAGGAAGGGTAAGACCCCGGTGTTTGCCGTTGACGCCGATGCAAATGTTAACCTTAACGAGCAACTTGGCGTTAAGGTCGACTCGACGATAGGCGGGATGCGCGAGGAGCTTAAGAAGAAAATCGGCGCCAACGAGGTCCCGGCCGGCATGTCAAAAGATATGTACATGGAGTACCTGTTGCAGGATACGCTGGTTGAGAGCAGCGGATTCGACTTGCTGGTCATGGGTCGCCCGGAAGGGCCGGGGTGCTACTGCGCCGCCAACAACATGCTCAAGCGCTATATCGATATCCTGGCAAAGAATTATCCGTATGTGGTCATCGATAACGAAGCCGGAATGGAGCATTTGAGCCGCCGCACGACACAGAAGATCGATCTTCTTCTGCTCGTCTCCGAGCCGAACCCGATCGGTATTATGACGGCGGCCAGGATTAAGGATTTAGCCAAAGAGATGGAAGTCTCGGTTAAAGAGACGGGTCTTATAATAAACAGGGTCAACGGGCAAGCCCCCGAAAGCCTGATAGAAGAAGCGAAAAACTACGGCCTGGAGGTGCTGGGAACGATACCTGCGGACGACATGCTTATCGACTATGTCATAAAGCACACCCCGCTTGTTGAACTCCCTGAAGATTCTCCTGTAGTCCGGGCGTTAGATACTATACTTGGTAAGTTTGGCATCTAGAGATATCTAGAGAGATATAGAGAGAAAAAGTTCATTAGTAAGAGTCCGTCAAAAGCAAACGTTTCAAAGAAAGGGGAAAATAAATGGCTTTTCAAGCACCGACTGAATCCTACAATGGAAAGATTAGAGAGATTAAGTTGGGCTCGGCAGCGCAGGTTGCCGTAGGCGGCGAGAACACGTTGCCGTTTTATACGTTTGAAGGATCCGTACCGAATGGGCCGAAGATCGCGATGGAGGTATTCGATACCGAGCCGCTGGGCTGGGCTGATGAATTGAAAAGCGTTCTCGGCGACGTCTGGGGCGATCCTGTGGCATGGGCTAAGAAGTGCGAGAGCGAGTTCGGCGCAGACATAATCTGTCTGCAGCTTGCCGGCACCGACCCAAACGGCGCTAACAGAAGCGTTGGCGATGCGGTGGCAACCGTCAAGGCGGTTCTCGATGCTGTCAGTATTCCGGTTATCGTTTACGGCTCCGGCAACGTCGATAAGGACTCGGAAGTTCTTAAGGCGGTTGCCGAGGCCACACAGGGCAAAAACGTCGTCCTCGGTCCTGCCGTTGAGGATAACTATAAATCAATCGCCGCCGCGGCGATGGGTTTTGGCGCTAAGGTTGCCGGCGAGACGCCAATCGACGTCAATATGGCAAAGCAGCTCAACATCTTGATGAGCAACCTTGGCATAGCGGTTGATAACCTGCTTATCGACCCGTCAACCGGTGCTCTTGGCTACGGTCTTGAGTATTGCTTCTCGGTCAATGAGAGGATTAAGTTGGCCGCTCTCACGCAGAACGACAACATGCTTCAGTCGCCGACCATTTCCAACCTCGGCAAAGAGGTATGGAAGGCAAAAGAGGCTAAAATCAGCCAGGAAGAGGCTCCGCAGTGGGGCGACCAGAGAAAGAGGGGCATCATCTGGGAGACGCTTACCGCGGTCTCGGTTATGTTGGCCGGCGCCGACCTGCTTATCATGAGGCACCCGGAGTCGGTTAAACTCATCAAGCAGACAATTGCTGAGTTCGGTATCTAATTCGTGCATATCTAATTAGTACGCATCTATTCGTGTAAGAAGACAGTGGACCAACTTCTGGAGGGGTCCACCTAGAGAATAAGCAGTAAGAAGGAGAGAATATGTCCGACAAAATCAGAAGCGTTGATCCGGCAACAATCGAAATGCTGGAGAAAGTCGGCGACATGTCTACCATGTTTAGCCGAGCTGAAGAGATGAAGCCGTGTACCTTCGGCTCCGAGGGCAGCTGCTGCCGTGTATGCGGTATGGGCCCGTGCCGTCTTGGCGGGAAGAGCAAAGAGGGCAGAGAGAAAACCGGTGTGTGCGGTGCTACGATTCACACTGTTGCCGCCCGTAACCTTGCTCGCGCCGTTGCGGCGGGTGCATCCGCACACTCGGATCACGGTCGCTCGGTAGCGATGACGTTCCTCGCCGCAGCAAAGGGTGAGGCGCCTGGTTATGGCATCAAAGACGAAGCAAAACTCATGACGGTCGCCGGGTATTTCGGTGTTCAGACCGAAGGCAAAACCGTTCAGGAGATCGCCGTCGCCGTTGGTGAGGCCGCTCTCGGCCAATACGGCAAACAAGAGGGCACGCCCATGGCGTATGTACATCGCGCAACCGAGAAGCGCCAGCAAATCTGGGAAGATCTCGAAGTGTATCCGCGCGGGTTTGACCGCGAGGTCGTACAGCTCATGCACCAGACCCACGCCGGCGTCGACCAGGATGCCGAGCACATTCTTATGTCATCGGTTCGCTGCGCGATGGCCGATGGTTGGGGCGGTTCAATGATGGCGACCGACCTTCAAGATATTATGTTTGGCACACCGAAGCCGCTTCGCTCCGAAGCCAACCTCGGTATTCTAAAACAAAAAGACGTTAACATCATCCTCCACGGTCACGAGCCGCTTCTATCTGAGAAGATCGTTGATATAGCGACCGACCCGGAGATGATCGAGTACGCAAAGAGCAAAGGCGCCGAGGGCATCACACTCGGCGGTATCTGCTGTACCGGTAACGAAGTTTTGATGCGCCGTGGCGTTGGCCCGGCCGGTAACGTTCTCCAGCAGGAGCTAGCCATCGCAACCGGTGTTGTCGATGCCATGATCGTTGACGTGCAGTGCGTTTTCCAGGGCATCGTTGAGGCGTCCAAGAAATATCACACCAAGGTTATCACCACCAACGAGCGCGCCAAGATCACCGGTGCCGAGCACATCCAGTTCGAAGAGCACAATGCTATAGAGACCGCCAAGACAATCGTCAAAGCGGCTATCGATAACTTTGCAAACCGCAAGGGCGAGGTCTTTATCCCCGATCACAAAAAGCCGATGATCGCCGGCTACAGCCACGAGTATATCAAGTACATGCTCGGTGGAAAGTTCCGCGCCTCCTTCCGTCCGCTCAATGATGCTATCATCAGCGGCCGTATTCAGGGTGCAGTCGCCATCGTTGGCTGCAACAACCCGCGTACAACGCACGACGACTCGCACAGGTTCCTCGTTGAGGAACTCATCAAGCGCGATATTCTCGTTGTTATGACCGGTTGCGCCGCACAAGGCGCCGCGAAAGCGGGTTACATGACACCGGAGACGATGGAGATGGCCGGCCCGGGCCTCAAGGAAATCTGCGAGACCATCGGTATCGCGCCGGTTCTACACCTCGGCTCCTGCGTTGACAACAGCCGCGTGCTTACCGTGCTTACCGAAGTCGTCCGGGAGGGCGGGCTCGGCGAGGACATCAGCGACCTGCCGGCAGTCGGTATCGCTCCCGAGTGGTACTCGGAGAAGGCGCTTACCATTGCGCTCTACTGCGTTGCCAGCGGTGCGGATGTTATCTTTGGCGGCGTCCAGGCTCCGTATCGCGGAAGCAGTGAAATGATGAGACTTACGACCGAGGGCTTTAAAGAGAAGTTCGGCGCGACATTTGAGTTCTTACCGACAAAAGAAGAAATTCTCGAAGCCACGCTTAACAAGATTCAAGCGAAGAGAAAAGCTCTAGGTATCGATACACAGAAGGAAAGAGTCCTCTTCGATATGGATATGAGGAGGGAACTAAATGTCTAAGATTATTGCTACTTTAGCAATTAGGGGCGCACACGAGACCGTCAACCTGGCGGAGCAAAAAATCAAAGAGGCCGTTGATGCAAAAGGCCCGAATGAAGCGGTTGCGTTTCCAAACACCGGATACTTCCTCCCGGTTATCTATGGTCTAACCGGCGAGAAAATCGAGAAGGTCTCCGATATGGAGCGCGTTCTCAAAATAGCTAAGGACCTCCTTCCGGAGGAGCCGAGCCAAGACCTGTGGCTGCCGTATCTTGGTAACACCCTTGATGCCGGTATTGCCACCCTCTTTGGCGCCGAGATGATTATGGCGCTTCGCTATATCGGCATAGGTGAGCCACCGGTTAACGATCTTTATCTAGGTGCGGCCGATGACGTTATCATGCGTGCCCGCGGCGTTGAGTTTGTAGATGGCTCGGCCCCCGGCTTTGCCGCGGTCGTAGGTGCGGCTCCAACTACCGAGCAAGCGGTAGCTCTTGCTCGCGAACTCCAGCAGAAGAGCCTCTACGCCTTCATGGCCGGCTCAACCAATGGCATATGCATGGCCGATCAGCTTGCCGAGGCCGGCGTAGAGCTGGGTTGGGATACCCGTCTCGTACCGTTTGACCCGCATGTATACGGACAGATATATTCGATTGGGTTTGCCACGAGGGCGGCTATGTCGTTCGGCGGTGTTCAGCCGGGTGATTACGAAAGAATCCTTCGCTATAACAAGAACCGCGTCTTCGCCTTCGTTGTTGCGCTTGGCGAGGTCGATCCCATAAAGTACGCTGCGGCAGCCGGCGCTATCAACTACGGCTTCCCGACAATCGCAGACACCGATATCCCGCAGATCCTGCCGACCGGTGTTTGCACTTACGAGCACGTTGTATCCAACGTGCCGGTTGAGAACATCATCCAGAAATCAATCGAGGTTCGCGGTCTTAAAATTAAGATCGACAAGATACCGATTCCTGTTGCCTACGGCGCGGCCTTTGAGGGCGAGCGTATCCGTAAAGACGACCTATTCGCCGAGTTTGGCGGAAGCAAGAGCGAGGCATTCGAACTCTTGCGCATGAGAGATATGGATGAGGTCGAAGACAACAAGATAGAGCTTGTCGGTATCGACCTCAAAGACATGCAGGAGAAGAAGGCATATCCACTGGCCATTCTTGTCGACGTTGCCGGACGCAAGATGCAGAAAGACTTCGAGCCGATTCTCGAGCGCCAGATCCATCACCTGATCAACGGGGCTGAGGGCGTCATGCACGTCTCACAGCGCGATGTCGTGTGGATGCGCGTGGGCAAGAAAGCCGTTGATAAAGGTTTCAAACTAACGGATATCGGTAAGATACTGCATACCAAGATCATGAACGAGTTCCCGGCTATCGTCGACAAGGTTCAGGTGACCTTGATCACCGATAATGATAAAGTCCATGAACTCATCGAGGTAGCCCGCAAGGAATATCATGAGCGTGACGAGCGCGTCGGCGGCCTTACCGATGATAACGTCGACACGTTCTATAGCTGTACGCTGTGCCAGTCGTTTGCTCCGACGCATGTCTGTATTATCACCCCGCAGCGTTTGGGCCTGTGCGGCGCGTACAACTGGCTCGATGGCAAGGCCTCGTATGAGATCAACCCGACCGGCCCCAACCAGCCGATTCTCAAGGGCGAGACGCTGGATGCAGAGAACGGCGAGTGGAGCGGTATCAACGAGTTCCTCTCGGGGGCTTCAAACGGCGCGGTCCCGAGGCTGTACGCCTACTCAATGATGCAGAACCCGATGACCTCCTGCGGTTGCTTCGAGGCTATCGTTGCCCACCTGCCGCTTATGGATGAGGAGACCGGTATGATCTACAGCGGTTTCATGATCGTTAACCGCGATTACGCCGGCGGCACCCCGTTTGGTATGGGCTTTTCCACCATGGCGGGTCTGGTCGGCGGCGGTATGCAGAACCCGGGTATGGCCGGTATAGGTAAGTACTTCCTCGGCAGCCCGAAGTTCCTCTCGGCAGACGGCGGCTTTGCCCGCGTAGTCTGGATGCCGTCCGAGCTTAAAGAGCAGCTCCGCGGTATTCTTGAGGCGCAGGCCGAGCGCTCAGGCGATCCGGACTTACTCGATAAGATCGCCGATGAGACCAACGCGATGACCATGGACGAAGTATTGGCGTTCATTAAGCCGAAGAACCATCCGGTTCTCAGTATGGATATGCTCGGCTAATTAATTGATTGACTAACAACTCTTTTGGAGGTGAGTGAATGTGGCTTTAACCGGCATGGATATTTTTAAACAATTGCCGAAAACAAACTGCGGCCAGTGCGGTATTCCGACCTGCCTGGCGTTCGCAATGAAGCTTGCAGCGGGCGGTGCTTCACTTGAGCAGTGCCCGAGCGTTAGCGAAGAGGCGAAGGCCCTACTTTCCGAGGCTTCGGCTCCTCCGATGAGGGGCGTCACCATTGGCGAGGGTGATTATGCTCTTAAGATCGGTGAGGAACTCGTTATGTACAGGCATGAGAAAACATTCTTCAACCCCCCGGGTTACGCGCTCCTCATCGAGGATACCGACGACCCGGCTGCGGTTGATTCCAAGCTTCAATCACTAAAGGATACGGTATACGAGCGCGTAGGCCAGACCTTAAGGGCTAACCTCGTTGCGGTAAAGAACACGTCCGGCGATGCCGGAAAGTTCGCCGATATGGTTAAAAAAGTCGCTTCGGCTATCGAGTATCCGCTCGTTCTTATGGCAGAGCCTGCGGCTATCGAAGCCGCTTTTGTGTCCGCAGATATTAAGAAGCCGCTCCTTTACGCAGCTACCGCTGCGAACGTTGATGCCATGGCCGAAATCGCCAAGAAATATGGCGCGCCATTGGCGGTAAAACCGGCCTCGCTCGACGAGCTTGGCGACCTGACCACAAAGCTTGACGGCATGGGTCTGAAGGATCTGGTTATCGATATGGGTACCCGTACCCTTAAGGAGACCTTCCAGAACCTTATCTTTACCCGCCGCGCGGCCTTGAAGAAGAAAATGCGCCCGTTTGGGTACCCGACCATTACATTCCCGGCCGAGGAGACCGCGGATGACATGATGGAGACCGTCCATGCGGCTGTCTACACCATCAAATACGGCGGCGTTATGGTCTTAAAAGACCTCAGCCCGGAGAAGGCATACGCCCTCTTTGTCCTGCGCCAGAACGTCTACACCGACCCGCAGAGGCCGATGCAGGTCGATCAGGGTTTCTATCCGATCAATGGCGCAAACGAGGAATCGCCGATTCTTATTACGACCAACTTCTCGCTTACGTACTTCATCGTTTCAAGCGAGATCGAGGGCAGCAAGATGCCGGTATGGCTCGGAATCGTCGATACCGACGGTCTCTCGACCCTTACCGCATGGGCGGCAGGCAAGTTTGTCCCGGAGAGAATCGCCGCCTTTATCACTAAGAGCGACATTCTCGACAAGGTTAAACACAAAACAGTCGTTATCCCGGGCTATGTCGCGCAGATCAGCGGCGAATTAGAGGAAGAGCTTCAGGGCTGGAAGATCGTTGTCGGCCCGCGTGAGGCCGCCGATATTCCATCGTTCCTTAAGAGCTTCCAGCCTGTAATGGCGTAAGAAGCAGGGAACAGCGATTAGCGATTAGCGAATGAAGCTAATCGCTAATCGCTAATTTTGATAGTAGTGCGTAGAAGAAAGGTTGCTACTATGAAGGATGATTATTCTCACAGTGAGTCTCACAGTGAGTCTCACAGTAAGACTTTTAATACATGGGTAACGAGTGGGCCCATCAAGCCGCCTTGTACGAGTGCCTGCCCGGTTAACGCGGACGTGCAATCGTTTGTTACCCTGGTAGCGCAAGGCAGATTTAAAGAATCGCTCGATGCGGTGCGTGAGCGCTGCACGCTTCCCGGAAGCTTGGGGCGCATTTGCCACCACCCGTGCGAGGGTGAGTGCCGCCGCAACGACGTCGATGGCGCGGTCAACATCCGTGCGATCAAGCGCTTTGCGGCGGATATCTGCAAGGACGAGCCGGACTACGGGCCGGTTCCAAAAACCAGGGGCAAAAAAGTCGCCATCATCGGCGGCGGACCCGCAGGTCTTACTGCGGCTTTTGACCTTTCTAAAGATGGCTTTGACGTAACCATTTTTGAGAAAAACGATGCCTGCGGCGGCGCTATATACACCGGCGTGCCGAAGTATCGCCTGCCAAAAGACGTCGTTGCCCGCGATGTCGCGGCAATCCAGTCGCTCGGCGTTGAGATAAAGACCAACACCGCGATCGGCACGGATGTCCAGTTTGATGATTTAGCCAAGCAGTATGACGCTGTCTTGATAGCCATAGGTCTTTCCGTGAGCCGAGGAATCCCGATTCCCGGGGCCGATGCCGACGGCGTTCTTCTGGCGCTGCCGTTTTTAAAGGAAGCCAACTTTAACGATAACGCAACGGTTGGCAAGAAAGTGGTCGTTATCGGCGGTGGAAACGTCGCCTTTGACGTCGCCCGTTCCGCTAAGCGCCTCGGTGCGCAACAGGTCAACCTCTGCTGTCTCGAGAGCCGCCCCGAGATTCCCGCCTTTAGCTGGGAGCTCGATGAGGCCGCCGAAGAAGACATTGCGATCAACCCCTCCTGGGGACCGAAAGAGATAAAGGTCGTTGACGGCAAGGTTGTGGGGATCACCTTTAAGCGCTGCACCCATGTCTTCGATGAAAACCGCATGTTCAGCCCGGCTTACAACGAGGACGAGCTTCTCGATATCGAGGCCGATAACGTGGTCTTTTCTATTGGTCAGGGAGCGGATATGAACGGGTTTACCGGTACCTCCCTCGAGGTTGACGGGCGCGGGCGCATAAAGTGGAACCCGGCCACCTTCCAAACCAACCTGCCGAACGTCTTCGCGTGCGGCGAGGTTGTTACCGGCCCGGGTGCTGCGGTAGCGGCCATGCGAAACGCGCATGACGCCGCAACATCGATTGAAACGTTCCTTACCACCGGCAAAATCGAGCCGGTCACCGTACTTAAGCCGGCACCGATCGGCAAGCTGCCCGATTTTACGACTCTTAAGATTACGCGCAAGGACAAAAACGACATTTCGGTTATGGACCCGGCGGAGCGCTTAAAAAGCTTTGTAGAGGCCGAGGGTGGTTTCGAGCTTCAAACCGCAGTTTATGAGGCCCAGCGCTGCATGAACTGCGGTCGCGGCGCGACGATGGCCCGCCCGGAGGATTGCGCGGCGTGTCTCTCCTGCGTGCGCGTTTGCCCGTACGGCGCACCGTATATTTCAGAGGCCCGCGTGGCCGGCTTCTCCTGGGAGAGCTGCCAGGCGTGCGGAATCTGCGCGAGCGTGTGCCCTGGCCTTGCGATCGATATCGCCTACAACGACGATACGCTTATCAACGAGCAGATCGATAAAGGCACGAGCGGAGTCACCGTCTTCGGCTGCCAGTATGCCGTTCCAACAATTAAAAACCCGGCCTCCATGGCGAGCCCGTCGATACCGGGCGTTAACATGGTCAGACTCATGTGCACCAGCCGCCTCGATACGCGGCATCTACTGCGTGCGGTTGAAAACGGCGCTGACGGTATCGCGGTCCTGGCCTGCCCGGACGAGGAGTGCCGCCATCGCAAGGGCGTCAATTGGGCGGAGATTCGCACCAATGAGGTTAAAAAGGTCCTCGAAGCGACCGGAATCGGCGCGGGCCGTATAGCCTTTATGGGTGCGCCGGGCGGCCCGGAAGCATTCGGCCGGATGATGGGCGAGTTCAAGGCAAAGCTCGACGAACTCGGACCGAATCCGGTTTCTAAAGTGCTCGCTGTAGACTAGCGTTAAAGAAGAGCACTTGAGTATAGATGTAAACGTGAGGCTGTATTTAAGTCGGCGCCGGCAGATGTAGTGAGGCGCCGGCTGCAAGCCCCGCGTCGGGGGAAACCTTAGAAGCTCCATTAGGGATTAAGGAGTGTGCACGAGAAATGATTGTTGCGGAGCCAAAAACCTTAGATGAGATAAAGGCGATGGTGGACTCGTACGACCGCGTGTTAATGGTCGGATGCGGCACTTGCGTTGAGGTATGCTTAACCGGCGGTGAGCGCGCGGTAAACCTTACGGCAACCGCCCTGCGCCTATCCCGAAAAGTCGACGGGCGCGATATCGAAGTCGGCGAACAGACCGTCATCCGCCAGTGTGATTTCGAGTATCTGGACGAGGTAAAAGATGCCGACAAATACCAGGCGATAGTGTCATTGGCCTGCGGCGTCGGCATTCAGGGAATGGCGCGAAAATTCCCAAACATGCCGGTGCTGCCGGGTGTTAACACCACGTTTATGGGCTTTAACGAAGAGTACGGATATTATACCGAGATGTGCAAGGGCTGCGGCGAATGCGTCCTTGATAAAACCGGCGGTATCTGCCCGGTAGCCCGCTGCGCGAAGAGCCTGCTTAACGGCCCGTGCGGCGGCACGAATAACGGCAAGTGCGAGATCGACTCAAGCCGTGATTGCGGCTGGGTGCTTATCTACAACAAGATGAACGCTATGGGCCAGGTCGACAAATTTAAAGAGATCAACTCGCCGAAGAACCACCAGAAGGCAAACAACCTTCGCTATATGGATTTAAGAAAGTAGGGGGAAGAGCGGTGGGATTTAAAGAAGAAATCCAAAGTGGAACATTTGTAGTCACCGCTGAAGTCGGCCCTCCGAAGGGAACCGACTTAAGTGAGATGAAGCACCACATCGAGGGGCTTAAAGACAAAGTAACCGCCCTCAATGTAACCGATAATCAGAGCGCGGTCATGCGTGTCTGCACGCTGGCGATTGCTCAAGTAATGATGGATATGGGTCTTGAGCCGATTTACCAGATGACCTGCCGCGACCGTAACCGTTTAGGTCTGCAGTCCGACCTTCTTGGCGCATCGGTTCTTGGTATCAAAAACGTGCTTTCGCTCACCGGTGACCACCCGGTACTCGGCGACCATAAGGATGCCAAGCCGGTATTCGATATCGAGTCGGTCGGGCTTCTTGAGGTGATAAGCGGGCTTAATGAAGGTCACGATATGGCCGGTCTTGAGCTACAAGGAAAAACCGATTTCTTTGCCGGGGCCATCGTAACACCTGAGGCCAATCCGCTTGAGCCGCAACTCGCAAAATTTGAGAAGAAGGTTAAGGCGGGCGCAAAGTTTTTCCAGACCCAGGCGGTCTACGATATGCCGAAATTCATGAAGTTCATGGATTACGCCAAGCAGTTTGATGTGCCGATAATGGCCGGTATCCTGCTCTTAAAATCAGCCGGTATGGCCAAGTACCTTAACAAGTTCGTAGCCGGCGTTTCAGTTCCGCAAGAGCTTATTGATGAACTCGCGCCTTATAAGGGCGAAGACGCGCTCAAAAAAGGCATCGAAATCGCCGGTCGCCAGATCGCCGAGCTTAAAAGTATCTGTGCCGGCGTTCACGTCATGGCCATCGGCGCGGAAGACAAGGTTCCGGATATTCTGGCCGCCGCCGGCCTGTAAGATAGAAGGTCTAGAGTGTAGCTCAGCTCTCAGCATTCAGCAATCAGCTTAAGAATACGGGTCGAGAATATGGGTCGAGAATGCGGGTTCTAGTAGGCAGTAGGGAGTATGCAGCAGGCAGCATAAAGACGGTAGCTGTCATTCTGAACGAAGTGAAGAATCTAGATGGACCGCCCATCGACAGGGCGGTCGCGCAGGGAAGACGGTAGCTGTCATTCTGAACGAAGTGAAGAATCTAGAGAGCAGTAAGCATTATTAGAAGTGAAAGTGTCTAAGCTTAGATAAAGCAAACACTTGATGAAGGTTTTAGCTGACAGCTGATCGCTATTATAAAACGGAAGAAGGCTTTTACAACATGATTGAACGATACTCGCTGCCCCGGATGAGGGCTATTTGGGAGCTTGAAAACAAGTTTGACACGTGGCTTCAGATAGAGATCTTGGCCACGAAAGCCCATGTGAAGCTAGGGGTAGTACCGCAGGAAGCGCTTGAGGAGATTAAAGCCAAGGCGGCCTTTAGCGTGGATCGCATCGAGGCGATCGAAGCCGAAACCCACCACGACGTAATCGCGTTTTTAACCAACCTGGCCGAAAACATCGGCCCCGCCTCACGGTACGTTCACTTCGGCCTTACTTCCTCGGATGTGGTCGATACCGGGCTTGCGGTGCAGATGAAGGATGCCATCGATATCATCATCGAGGATGTTCGTGACGTGATCGGCGTGTTGAAGAAAAAAGCCTTCGAGTACAAAGATACCGTTTCGGTCGGGCGCACTCACGGCGTCCATGCCGAGCCGATGAGCTTCGGCTTAAAGTTTGCCAACTGGGCGTTTGAGATGCACCGCAACCTAAACCGGCTTGAGCGCGCCAAAGCGGCGATGTCGGTCGGCAAGCTCTCCGGCGCGGTCGGTACGTACTCAAATATCGACCCGTGGGTCGAGGAATACGTCTGCGAGCGCTTAGGGCTCACCCCGGCGCCGATATCCACCCAGGTATTGCAGCGCGACCGGCATGCCGAGTACATGAGCGCGCTTGCCATCGTCGCGGCTACGATTGAAAAAATCGCCGTTGAGATTAGGGGACTGCAAAAAACCGATACGCGTGAGGTCGAAGAGCCGTTTGCAAAGGGGCAAAAAGGCTCGTCCGCCATGCCGCACAAGAGAAACCCGATAATAGCCGAGCGCCTTACAGGCCAGGCCAGGATTATCAGGGCGAACGCACTGGTAGCGTTTGAAAACGTCGCGCTCTGGCACGAGCGGGACATCTCCCACTCCTCGGTCGAGCGCGTCATCATCCCCGATAGCACGATACTTCTTGATTACATGCTTAACAAGCTTAAATGGCTTTTGGAAGGTCTCCTTGTCTATCCCGAGAACATGAAGAGAAACATCGAGCGCACCGGCGGGCTCATCTTCTCGTCACGCGTGCTCCTTGCCCTTGTCGAAAAAGGGATATCCAGGGAAGAAGCCTATGAGATCGTCCAGCGAAACGCCATGGCAACCTGGCGCGGTGAAGGCGAACTCAAAGACCTGCTTAAAAAGGATAAGCAAGCCGCGGAGCTGTTGGGTGATAAGGAACTCGATGAACTCTTCGACACCGCCTATTTCTTACGAAACGTCGGAATTATCTACGACCGCCTGGAGAAACTTGAGGACTAGCATCAGGGTCCAGAAGGTGTAGACGGAGTGAGGGGGACGTTGTTTCCTGTGAGTCCTAACTTATTAAGTTAGGACTCACAGGAAACAACGTCCCCCTTTATACAGCCTCAGAATGACAACCATTCATTACGTGGATGTAGCTGAGAGCTGGCAGCTACAAGAGAAACTCCCATTTGAAAAAGCACCAACTTACAGGTAATATGAAGGAGCGAAATAAACCGGCTCGAGGAGCCGAAGTCAGAGGTGAACACATGGTACAAAAGCAAGATCAACTCTATGAAGGAAAGGCAAAAAAGCTATATTCAACCGATGACCCGAGTGCGGTCATCCATGAGTTTAAAGACGACGCGACCGCGTTTGACGGCAAGAAAAAAGGCCAGATAGCCGGGAAGGGCTCGATGAACGCGCGGATTTCGGCGGCCCTTTTCACGCTTCTCGAGAACCAGGGCGTGCGCACTCATTATAGAGAGCTGATCAACGATCGAACCATGCTCACCGACAAACTCGACATGGTTCCGGTTGAGGTGGTTGTGCGCAATATCGCCGCGGGAAGTCTCTCCAAGAGGCTTGGTTACGACGAGGGCGTGCCGCTTAAGAACACCATCGTGGAGTTCTACTATAAGCGAGACGATCTCGGCGACCCCATGATAAACGAAGACCATATCGCAGAACTCGGCATCGCCACCAAAGAGCAGATTAAAGAGATGCGCGAGACGGGCTTGAAAGTAAATGACGTCCTCGTGCGTTTCTTCGACCAGTTGGGGCTCACCCTGGTTGATTACAAGCTCGAGTTCGGCTTAAAAGACGGCGTCATGATGTTAGGCGACGAGCTTTCCCCGGATAATTGCCGCCTATGGGATAAGAAGACGGGCGAAAAGATGGATAAGGATCGCTTTAGGCGTGACCTCGGACGGGTTGAAGAGGCCTACCGGGAGGTCCTGGCGCGCGTTACGGGGACATCAAAAGAGGGTGGCAACTTCTAGATGTGGCGGATTGAAGTCGCTCTTAGGGCCGGGATCACCGATGCCCATGGAAACGCTGTTCGAAAACAAATAATTGAAGACTTGCTGATCGATGTCGAGTCGGTCCAGTCTCTTAATATTTATACGATAGATGCGAACTTTACCCAAAAACAGGTCATCTCAATCGCAAAGGACCTGCTCACCGATCCCATCACCCAGGTTGTTAAGATAAACGAGAGCTTTAAGCGCCCGTTTTCGGTAGCAATCGAAGTCGGCTACAAACCGGGTGTCACCGACAACGTTGCGGCGACCGCCATCGAGGGAATCGAGGATCTGCTCGGGATTAAGTTTCCCGAAGATGGCTCGGTACATACCTCAAAACTCTATCTGATCACCGGTTCGGTCACAAGGGACGATGCCGAGAAAATCTGCGTTGGCCTCCTTGCCAACCCGCTCATCGAGCACTACCAGATCTGGCAAACCGGCGACGACATCCAGGCAACGGTTAAAAAAGTGACGGCGCTTTCGCGCAGCACGAAGTTTGACCCGAAAGTCGCCGAGGTCGATCTCGATGTCTCCGACGAGGAGCTTCTTGAGATAAGCAGAAAAGGTGTGCTTTCGCTCAACCTTGCCGAGATGCGGATCATCCGCGACTACTTCAAGGATGAGAGAGTTAAGGCCGAGCGTGAGAAGGTGGGCTTAAGCACCCGCCCGACCGACATAGAACTCGAGATGCTTGCGCAAACCTGGTCCGAGCACTGCAAGCACAAGATATTTAACGCGACCATCGAGTACACCGAAGGCGAAAAAACCGAGAAAATCGAGAGCCTTTTTAAGACATATATCCGCAAGGCGACCGAAGAGATAGCAAAGAAAAAAGACTGGCTGGTCTCGGTCTTTGTCGACAATGCGGGCGTGGTCGACTTCGACGGCGAGCACAATATGGTCTTTAAAGTCGAAACGCACAACCACCCCTCGGCGCTCGACCCCTACGGCGGCGCGGTGACCGGCATCGTCGGCGTCAACCGCGACCCCATGGGCACAGGCATCGGGGCGGAGCTTATCTTTAACACCGACGTTTTCTGCTTCGGTCCCCCGGACTTCCCATACGAGCAGCTTCCGGCATCCGTATTGCATCCAAAGCGCATCTTTAAAGGCGTGCGCAAGGGCGTTGAGGACGGCGGCAACAAGATCGGAATCCCGACGGTAAACGGCGCTATCCTCTTCGACGAGGCTTACGTTTACAACCCGCTGGTTTATTGCGGTACCGGCGGTCTTATGAAAAAAGAGATAAACGGCAAGCCGTCCCACGTAAAGACGGTAAATCCGGGAGACCTCATAGTAATGGTGGGCGGTCGCATCGGAAAAGACGGCATCCACGGCGCGACGTTCTCCTCGGTGGCATTGGATGAAGGGACATCCTCCGCCGCAGTGCAGATCGGCGCCCCCATCGTCCAGCGCAAGATGCAGGACGCGTTGCGCGAGGCGCGCGAGATGGACCTTTACAGGGCGATAACCGACAACGGCGCGGGCGGCCTCTCATCCTCGGTGGGTGAGATGAGCGAGTTTTGCGGCGGCTGCGAGGTCGACCTCGAGAAAGCCCCGACCAAGTATGCGGGCCTGCAGCCCTGGGAGCTCTGGGTATCCGAATCCCAGGAGCGCATGACGGTCGCCGTCCCACCGGAAAAAATCGATGCGTTTATGGACCTTTGCCGCAGGCGCGATGTCGAAGCCACGGTTATCGGCACGTTTGCAAATACCGGCAAAGTTCACGTTAAATATGATAAGAAAACAGTTTTATACCTGGATATGGATTTCGTACACGAAGGCCTTCCCGGTCTAGAGCTAACCGCTACCTGGCGACCAACGCTTGAGCAAGAGCCCGAGTATGCCGCCGATGGCCACACCGAAGATCTTACTAATGATCTTACTAATGATATTACCAAAGAACTAAATGATGCCCTTATGAACATCCTCGGCAGTTTTAACGTCTGCTCCAAGGAGTGGGTCATCCGCCAGTACGACCACGAGGTGCAAGGCGGAAGCGTAGTAAAACCGCTGGTCGGTATGGCAAACGATGGGCCATCGGATGCCTCGGTCATCCGCCCGCTGGTTTCTTCCAAGCGCGGCATCGTGGTATCCAACGGCATCAACCCTAAATACGGCGAGATCGATACCTACCGGATGGCGGCCTCGGCGATCGACGAGGCGGTTCGAAACATCGTTGCGGTGGGCGGCGACCCCGAGCGCGTCGCAATTCTGGATAACTTTTGCTGGGGCAACCCGATTCTCTCCGAGGCCAACCCGGACGGCGACCACAAGCTCGCACAACTGGTACGCGCCACGAAAGGGTGCTACGATACTGCGGTCGGCTTGGGGACACCTTTTATCTCGGGCAAAGACAGCTTTCACAACGAATACCGCCTGGAAAACCGGACGATCGCAATCCCGCCGACGCTTCTCATCTCGGCGATGGGTGTAATCGGCGACGTTGAGAAAGCGGTCACCATGGATGCCAAAAAAGCGGGCGATATCGTCTACGTCCTGGGCGAAACCCATGACGAACTCGGCGGTTCGCATTTCTATATGCTGAGCGGCGTTAAAGGAAACCGGGTGCCCAAGGTAGATACCAACGAGGCGCTTGCACTTTACAAGTCGCTCCATACGGCGATCGAAAAAGGTCTTGTCGCATCCTGCCATGATTGCTCGGAGGGCGGAATCGCGGTTGCGGCCGCAGAGAGCGCCTTTGCCGGCGGGCTTGGCATGATGATCGATATCAGCAAGACCCCGGCCTCAGAAGCGACGGAGGGCGTAAGAGTGCTCTTCTCCGAATCAAACAGCCGTTTTATCGTGACCGTCTCGCCCGAGAACGCGCAGGCCTTTGAGGCCGCGATGGCCGGTCGCACGTTTGCCGCGGTGGGCGAAGTCACGCAGGAAGGCCGGTTTACCGCCACAGGACACGGCGGGACGGCCTTGATAGATGCATCGATAGACGAACTGAAAGAGGCCTTTAAAGCGCCTCTCAGGTGGTGATAGTAAATGACTAATAATCTGAATAATACCCTAAGAAATAACCCAAGAAATAATCTAAGAAATAATCTAAGTAATAAGTCTGGTGATAAACCAAGAGTGCTCGTCCTGCTCGCGGCGGGAATCAACCGGGACAAAGACGCACAAGATGCCTTTACCCTGGCGGGGGCCGAGGCCGAGCGGGTGCATATCAACGACATAGCCGACGGCACAAAGCACCTTGCCGATTACCAGATACTGATGCTTCCCGGCGGGTTCTCGTTTGGCGACGACATCGCCTCGGGGAAAGTCCTGGCCAACAAGCTAAAGTACAAGCTTAAGGATGATCTGCTGCAGTTTATCGCTGACGGGAAACTGATCCTTGGCGTGTGCAACGGGTTCCAGGTGATGGTAAAGCTCGGGATGCTGCCCGGCATTGACGGAGACTACATGCGCCAGGATGTGACGCTCACCAACAACGATTCCGGCAAATTCGAAGACCGCTGGGTTAATTTAAAAGTTAATCCCGAGTCGAAATGCGTCTTTACCAGGGGAATCGAAAAGGGTATTTATGTACCGATCTGCCACGGCGAGGGAAAGTTCATCCCGCGTGACGACGAGGTCTTAACGCGCCTGCAGGAAAACGGCCAGGTCGTGGTGCGGTACGTCGATGAAACCGGCGAGTTCGGCACCTACCCGGTCAACCCGAACGGTTCGGTCGCCCACATCGCCGGCATCTGCGATGAAACCGGGCGAATCTTCGGCATGATGCCCCATCCCGAAAACTACATCCAGCGCACCCAACACCCCAACTGGACAAGAAAAGACCTCCCCGATGAAGGCGACGGCCTCGCGATCTTCAAAAACGCTGTCGAGTATGTAAAAAGAGAGCTTTAGAAAAGGTGAAAAGCACGGTAGCCGGGCTATTATCGGGCCCTAATATTTGATATGGTAAAATCAATAAGGTAAACTCTTAAGGAGCATTTAGTTTTGAGTTTTGACGTTGATTACGATTACGACCGTCCGGATAAACCAGAAGAAGCCTGCGGTGTCTTCGGTGTGTATGCACCGGGGCACGACGTAAGCAAGCTTACCTACTTTGGTCTGCACGCCCTGCAGCACCGGGGCCAGGAGAGCGCCGGCATTGCGGTCGGGGACGGCGACACTATTATCACCTATAAGGACATGGGGCTCGTCCCCCAAGTTTTCAACGAGAAAAATTTGGCGTGCCTCATCGGAGACGTCGCCATCGGGCATACCCGCTATTCGACCACCGGGTCAAGCCACTGGGAGAACGCACAGCCCATCTACAAGGCATTTAGAGAGGGCAGCATCGCCCTTGCCCACAACGGAAACCTAACCAACACGAAAGAGCTTCGCACCATGCTGAGCAAAAACGGGCAGCGGTTTCGCTCTACAAGCGACAGCGAGGTCATCGCATCTCTTATCGCATCCTTTGCGGATAAAGGGATCGAAGGCGCGATAATAGAAACGATGAAGCAGCTGGAGGGCGCTTATTCGGTGGCCATTATGACCGAAAGTCAGCTCTTCGCGATTCGCGACCCGTACGGTATACGCCCGTTCGCCATCGGGAAACTCGGCAAAAACTTTGCGGTTGCCTCCGAGAGTTGCGCGCTTAATATCATAGACGCCGATTACATGCGCGACGTTAACCCGGGTGAACTGGTGATTATCGATGAGAACGGGTTGCGAAGCGTCCAGGCGGTAGAGCCGAAGAAGCTTTCGCTCTGCATCTTTGAGTTCATCTACTTTGCCCGCCCCGACACCAGGCTTTTTGATAGGCTCCTCTATAGCGCCCGCGAGACCATGGGCGTAGAGCTTGCCAAAGAGGCGCCTGCGGATGCCGATCTTGTCATCGGGGTTCCGGATTCGGGTGTACCGGCGGCAATCGGCTACTCCCAGCAATCGGGCCTGCCGTACCGTGAAGGTTTGGTCAAGAACCGCTATATCGGGCGCACCTTTATCCAGCCGACTCAGACCGTCCGCCAGGCGGGAATAAAACTAAAACTCAATCCTCTGTGCGAGGTTATCAGAGATAAACGGATCGTTGTCGTCGACGACAGCATCGTTCGCGGTAACACCAGCAAAAAACTTGTCGAGATGCTTCGTGGGGTGGGCGCGAGAGAAGTTCATATGCGGGTAAGCTCGCCGCCGACCAAGTGGCCCTGCTTCTACGGCATCGATACGGCCGACCGGGGCCAGCTCATCGCAGCGAACAATGAGATCGAAGAGATACGCCAGTTCATCGGCGCGGATAGTTTAGGCTACCTCAGTATTGAAGGGCTGGTAAAATCCACCGAGAACGTCCGTGAGAACTTCTGCCTGGCGTGCTTCGACGGCGTCTACCCCATAGATGTGCCGGATGACTTAAAGATAACCAAGATGATGCTCGAAGAGGAAGAATCAAAGATAAATGGCTGATAAAGCTGATACCCAGAAAAAAGGTCTCACCTACAAGGATGCCGGCGTGGATATCGAAGCCGGCGAGCATGTTGTTGAACTTATAAAGAAATCGGTCCGCTCGACATTTCGACCGGGCGTTTTAACCGATATCGGGGGCTTTGGCGGGCTGTTTGGGATCGATAAAGACCGCTATAAAAAGCCGGTCCTGGTATCGGGCACCGATGGGGTCGGCACCAAACTAAGGGTAGCCCACGAGCTTGATATTCATAACACGGTCGGCATCGATCTTGTCGCCATGTGCGTAAACGATATCCTGGTGCAGGGGGCCGAGCCCCTGTTTTTCCTGGATTACTTTGCAACCGGCTCACTTGAGCCGGAAAAAACCGCCGCCGTCATCGGGGGAATCGCCGAGGGCTGCCGCCAGGCCGGCTGCGCGCTTCTCGGTGGGGAGACCGCCGAGATGCCGGGCTTTTATGCGCCCGGCGAATATGACCTCGCGGGCTTTGCCGTGGGAATTGTCGATAAAGACAACATCATTACGGGTGAGGGTATCGCCGAGGACGATGCGATTCTCGGCTTGGCCTCGACCGGCCCGCATAGCAACGGCTATTCGCTCATACGAAAGCTCATCGAGACAAGGGAACTCAAGCTTGGCCAGTCGTATTGGGAGGGGTCGACAAGCCTCGGCGAGGCCATCCTTGCCCCTACGAGAATTTACGTAAAAAGCATTTTAAAACTCATCCAAATCTACCCCGTAAAGGGCCTTGCCCACATAACGGGGGGCGGTTTGACGAATAATATCCCGAGGATACTGCCGGCGACAGTGGATGCCGCACTTAGGGTAGGCTCTTGGCCGGTACCGCCAATCTTCGAGTTCATCCAGCACGAGGGCGCAGTTTTCTTTGACGAGATGCGCCGCACCTTTAACTTAGGGATAGGCATGGTCGTGGTGCTTGATCCAGCCCACGTTAAAGAGGCCATGGCTCTGCTGGCTCAAGAGGGCGAGTCAGTTTTTGAAATTGGCACGATTACCAAAGGGGGCGGTGAGGTCAGGTATGTCTAACAGGAAGACCCGGTTGGGCGTCTTGATCTCGGGCAGCGGCAGCAATCTGCAGTCGATTATCGACAAATGCGAAAGTGGCTATCTGCCCGCCGAGGTTGCGGTTGTCATCAGCAACAAGGCGGATGCGTATGGTCTGACCAGGGCCGCGAATCACGGCATCCCGGGGGTCGTACTTGTGCGTAAAGACTATCCGGATGAATTCTTCTACAACATGGCCATCCTTAACGCATTAAAGGAGCACGATGTCGAGCTTGTCGTAATGGCCGGCTACATGCGCCTGCTGGGTCCGGAAGTCCTCGACGCCTACCCGAATCAAGTCTTAAACCTGCACCCGGCGCTCTTGCCATCGTTTCCCGGCGCCCACGGCATCAAAGACGCCCTGGATTATGGGGTTAAAGTGACCGGTGTTACGGTCCACTTCGCAAACGAGATCTTCGACGAAGGCCCTATTATCCTGCAAGAAGCCGTTTCAATCGCCGAGGACGACACCGAAAACACCCTCGCCCAAAAAATCCACACCGTCGAACACGTGCTGTATCCCCGCGCCATTAAACTCTACTGCGAGGACGCCCTTGCCATTGAGGGCAAGAAGGTCCGAATTAAAGAATAGCGATTAGGGCGGTCTAACTAGGGGTTTTAGTAAGCCTAATCGCTAGATGTCATTCTGAAGCGTTGTGAAGAATCTAGAGCACACTAGTACCGCGACATCCTACTTTCTGTGCATGTCATTCTGAAGGAGCGAATGCGACTGAAGAATCTTGGGCGCAGAAACCTTCTACATGTGCAGGAGGGTCTAAGCTTAGATACTCCTGGTTCCAGAGAGCCACATCCTGCCCGCATTGATGCACAATCCCACAAGTTAGTCCCCAAGTGATAGCCTAAGCCCACGGCTTACAGTATAATCAGTAGCATGCTACTAGATTATCAATTCAAGGGGGACGAATATGATCGATAAAATTAAAATCAGGCGGGCTATTATTAGCGTCTCGGATAAAACGGGAGTAGTTGAGTTCGCCAAGGGATTAAAATCAATGGGGGTTGAAATTCTCTCAACCGGTGGCACCGCGAAGGCGTTGCGCGATGCCGGGGTCGTGGTGGTCGAGGTATCCGAGTACACCGGCTTTCCCGAGATGATGGAGGGCAGGGTGAAGACCCTTCATCCCAAGATTTCCGGAGGCATCCTCGCCGACCGCAGGAAAGAGGAGCACATGCGCCAGATCGCCGAGGCCGCGATAGAGCCGATCGATCTCGTCTGCGTTAACCTCTATCCGTTCGCCGCAACGATTGCGCGGCCCGACGTAACGCTTGATGAGGCGATTGAGAACATCGATATCGGCGGGCCCACCATGATTCGCGCCGCCGCCAAGAATTTTGAGGGTGTAGCGGTCGTCGTCGATGCATCCTGGTACTCGAAGATCGTCGACGAGATGCAGACAAATGACGGCGCGATTACCCGCGATACCCGCTATGCGCTCTGCAAAGAGGCGTTTAAACACACCGCGATGTACGACGCGACGATCGCCCAGTGGCTCTACGGACACGACAGTAAAGCAGAGTTCCCCGAGGTGCTAACCTATACCTTAGAGAAAATAATGGATACCCGCTACGGCGAAAACCCGCACCAAAAGGCGGCCTATTACAAGCAGGCGGGCGCACCTGCGGATACGCTGGTCAATTTCAAGCAGATACACGGCAAAGAGCTTTCATATAATAATATCCTCGATATGAATTCGGCCTGGGGTCTGGTCTGTGAGTTCGCCGGCCCGGCCTGCGCCATTATCAAGCATAGCAACCCGTGCGGCTGCGCCATCGGCCTCGACCTCGCCGACGCCTACCAGAAGGCCTACGAATCGGATACCGTTTCAGCCTTCGGCGGCATCGTCGCGCTTAACCAGATGGTCGATAAGGTCACGGCTGAAAAAATCGCCTCAATTTTTGTCGAGGTCATCATCGCCCCCGGATTTGATCAGGACTCACTTGACACCCTTACCAAAAAGACCGATCTTCGCTTGATCGATACCGGCGGCGTGACCGAGATGGACTACTTCGACCACGACATTCGCAGGGTCAACGGCGGCGTCCTCGTTCAGGACTTCGACAATATCGAAGAGCCGGTCGCAAACTGGACCGTCATAAGCGAGGCCAAGCCGACCGATGCCCAGTGGAAGGATATGGCCTTTGCCTGGAAGGTTGCAAAACACGTCAAATCCAACGCCATCATCTACGTAAAAGACCAGGCCACAGTTGGTGTGGGTGCCGGTCAGATGAGCCGCGTGGATTCCACCTGGCTCGGAGCCCGCAAGGGTGGGGAAAAGGTACGAGGCGCTGTCGTTGCGTCCGATGCCTTCTTCCCGTTTAGAGACGGCCTTGATGCCGCGGTCGAGGCGGGCGCGGCATGCATTGTCGAGCCGGGCGGCTCGATTCGCGACGACGAGGTAATCGCTGCGGCGAACGAATACGGCATCCCGCTCGTCTTCACCGGCAAGCGCCACTTCAGGCATTAATCGCGTGTAATAACCCCTGGTATTAGGCTTGAATCGCGCAAATCAGGGGATAGCAACGATGCGTACAACAGCATCCGGCGTTTGACATCGGGGGTTAGCTGTAGTATCATATCTTTTGCTGTAGCGGTAATGCTTCACATGCCGCTACACTATTTTTGTTTACGGGTTTCGATAATCCGTGATTCGCAATTGGGCCGTTAGCTCAGCTGGTAGAGCACCGGACTTTTAATCCGGGTGTCGAAGGTTCGACCCCTTCACGGCTCACCATGCCCCCATCGTCTAGTGGCCTAGGACACAGCCCTTTCAAGGCTGCGGCGGGGATTCGAATTCCCCTGGGGGCACGAGAGTCACCTTTGGTGAACTGGGAGTTTAGCTCAGCGGGAGAGCACCTGCCTTACAAGCAGGGGGTCACAGGTTCAAATCCTGTAACTCCCACCAGTAGGTATTTGACCTGCACGGGGTCGTTGAAAATCATATTAAAAATCAGTATAATTTTGCTAGCCGCTAAAACGGCAATACAAATGGGGGCGTAGTGTAGCGGTTTAACATTCCGGCCTGTCACGCCGGCGATCGCGGGTTCGAATCCCGTCGCTCCCGCCAAAATCCCACTAACCGGTGGGTTTTTTGTTTACCGCTTTTTGCTAACCTCGCTAACGCTCCCGATGCTATAATTAAAGAGGTATGCGGGATAATAACCACCAAAGGAACGAGGCGTTTATGAATATCGAGCTGCTTTATTTTACGGGCTGACCCCATTTCGAGAACGCACAGGATGTGCTTGCCGAGGCTATGGAAGAGTTGGGGATAGACCAGCCGGTCGAGGTAATAGACGTGCGGGGTGAGCAGGAAGCCCAACAGCTTAAGTTCTTGGGCTCGCCGACCATCCGGGTTAACGGACAGGATGTCGACCCGGCGGCGCGTGAGGCCATCGATTACGGGATGGAGTGCCGGCTCTACCGTACCGAAGAGGGGACCGTGGGCTGGCCCAGTAAGGCGATGATGCTCGCCGCACTTAAAGCCGCCGTCTGATACCCTAACCCAAGCCCACATACAGGCCGATTATGATATCATAGTGCTTTAATTACTATGCTTTAATTATGGTGCTTGAGGATTTCTTGAGCCGGGAGCGATAGCGATGCGATCCAAGAATACTATACCGCTGGTTGGGATTTTAATGGGAAGCGACAGCGACCTTCCCGTAATGGAAAAAGCCGCCACCGTTTTACAGGAGCTGGGTGTGCCCTATGAGATGGATATCTCCTCGGCCCATCGCTTGCCCGATAAAACCGCCGAGTACGCCCGGACGGCGCGTGAGCGCGGCTTGATGGTGATTATCGCGGGCGCGGGGATGGCCGCGCATCTCGCCGGGGTCATTGCTTCGCACACGACACTCCCGGTAATCGGCGTGCCCTTAAAATCGGGCGCGTTGGCCGGTGTGGATGCGCTGTACGCCACGGTACAGATGCCGTCGGGTATACCGGTTGCCACAGTTGCCATAGATGGCGCCGCAAACGCCGCGTACCTGGCCTGCGAGATACTGGCCGTATCAAACCCTAAGATCGCCCAACGCCTCAAGGAAAAGCGCGAGAAGATCCGCACGCAACTAGAGGAAAAATCCAAGAAACTAAAAGAGGGTCTTATCGAGTAACGCCCTCGCCGCTGCGATCTAGAACCACTGCCGCTTACGTACTCCAAGGTATCGAGATTGAGATCGGGATACCGTATCCCCGGTAACCGCTTTCTTCGCTATGTCGTTAATCGGGGGATAAAGGACCTTGCCGTCCAGTTTCTCCGCGTCGACCCACTCGACCGAAATAGCGCTTGTATGCTTAGGATTTACTGCAGGGGTGCCCCCGCTCACCGTGCCGCTAAAAACGCAATGCAGCGTGTGCTCGATTTTGCCCGCGGACGGCGTCTCTAGGACGCAGAGCAGTTGCTCGACCTCAATTGAAACGCCGAGTTCCTCATCAAGCTCTCGCTTTAAGGTATCGATCAGGCTCTCGCCCTCGGCCACGCCGCCGCCCGGGATACCCCATACGATTGTCTCACCGTAAAGATACCTCATCAGAAGCACTTTACCCTCATTTACCAAAACTACCGATGGCCTAACTTTAATAATTCCCACCACCCCGCGTCGCATCTTGAACACTTACCTCAAATCATACAGAAAACCAGCGCTCGATTACAGCGAAATCGACAAAAGCGGCCGAGCCAAAGAGCCTCAGACTTGATTTTTTTCCAACTTTTGCGTAATCTAATGAAGTGGCTTTTTTGAGCTATTCGAGCTTTTTGAGCTGCATAATTTAATAAATTGGCCGGGTAGCTCAGTTGGTAGAGCAGGGGACTGAAAATCCCCGTGTCGGCGGTTCAAGTCCGTCCCCGGCCACCATAGTTTAGCAGGAAAAATAAGAAAACCACCGGATTATTGCCCGGCGGTTTTTGCATATCTTCCAACATCATTCTCCATTTCGGCTTAAATGCTATCTTTTGCTACCATTCATATTTAACTTTAAGCTTATTTAGTGTTGATTCGTGCCTTAATCGCCCATCATGTTGTAGTCTGCCAATAACTATACCAGGTGCAATATCCATTCTTTCGGCAAAATCAATGATTACTTCCCTTGTCATCCTCTGAGAAGTCTCTAAGAACTTCCTATAAGTAGTCTCATCTATAAGGATATTAGCAGAAAAAGCACTCGCTTCCCTTTCATATTCATCATCTGTCGCCCAATCATCAAGAAAGAGGTCTTTCTTTCCATGTAACAGTATATGGCCAACTTCATGGAATAAGCTAAACCAAAACTGATCGTTTGATTTAAACCTAAAGCTTAGTTGAATAACTGCTTTTTTTGGATTAAGCCAATATGTTGCACCACTTACATAACTATTAGGTAGATACGGCACAAATACTAGTGCTACCCCGCACTGTGCTAATACGTGCTTTAGTCTTGGCTCAAACTCTTTAGGTGCTTGCTGATTAAGGCTACGTATCTCATTTATCGAATTCCGTAGCTTCTTCTCATTAAAAGGCTCTGTTTCCGTAGCGGCGGCTTCAATCTCTCCCTTGCGTAACCATGCAGCTATAGCACCAGGGGAGGCGTTCCTTAAACTTGATTTATGAAAAGCGACCCGTCGTGGGTCTTTGATGGCGGCTAGTGAGGCAACCCCGAAGAAACTTAGCAATTCCTTAACTTGGTCTAATTTATCTGGGTGTTTCTTGATCCAACCCAGTTTTGCTATAGCCCCAATTGGGAAATCGTCGAGCTTTTTAGTTTGCTTGCGCAATTTTTCAATCTCTTCAAGGCGAGCTTTATTAAGCTGGTAGTCCCTCTCAAGGTTTAGCCATATATGGGCAGGCGTGCCCAATACATCTTCTAGCTGTACAGCTGTGTCGGCAGTAATTTCCTTCTTTCCTTTTATGATTTCGTTAATTGCTTGTATTGGCCGATCCATGCGTCTAGCTAGCTCGGTCTGCGATATTGACAATGCCTTTATTGTATCCAGAAGTATCTTGCCTGGAGGAATAGCTATGTCCGAATAGATTCGTTCCTTTGTCCTACTCATAATGTTTACTCACCTCTTCAATGCGCACGATTTGTAACTCATCGCCTTTAAGTGTTACTATCAATCTCATCCGTCCCGTCAGCTCTAATGCGTACTGACCTTCGCGGTCTTCTCTTAACGGGTGAAAGTAATATTGCGGGAAGGCATAAAGCTCATTCACATCGTTAACACTATAAATTAAATCAATGCATGCAATATAGTTTAGACCGACCACCTTGCCATATTTTCTTACGGCCTCACGGTGATTTTCATAGCACTTCTTTAATCTATTCGTCTTAAATTCTACATCCATTATACCCAACTTTAAATAGTTTTTCACCCTTTAGGTGAAAATTAGTAACAATTGTAGCTTGCTTTAGTGAGAGAACATTACTATATTAGTTTAGCGTATGTAGCGCAAACATAAAAGAACCGCCATGCCTTCTAACACTCATCTAACAAAAACAGTTATACCGTGTCCGCGGTTCAGCCCGTTCCCGGCCACTGCTACCATTCTGTAGGTTCAAGCGCACTCAATGGAGCTTATACTTATCGACGCGTAGTCTAAAATAATAGACTGATGTCTAAAATATTAGACCAAGCACCCAACCCAGCCTTTTAAGGCATTTACGAATTGAAATTGAATGCTGTTCTGACGTTTTTTAATGAGAGTAAATAACCTACATGCCCCAGTTCAGAAGCTAGAGGCTTATTCGTATAAGACAAAACTCTTGTAATGTTTAAAAACTTGGCGATGAATGGCGTGACAGCCAATAAACTTAAAAGTGTAATTTAGTTTACTTTGCTTGACTTAATATAAACTAAATGGCAATATAGTTTATATCTTAATGATGAATAGAAACTAACTTATGAAAATTGAAATCGGCAGGTATCAGCAACAAAAAGAGGACTTCTCCGCCTTTGCGCCGGGAGCTTTTCCACCGGAAGGCATTTTTAATTATTCCCAAGAAATTCTTATAAAATCTGCTGAAGCGGATCGCCTGATCGGTAAACTTGATGGAATCACTCATACGCTACCGGATGTCGATTTTTTCCTCTACATGTTTGTGGCAAAAGACGCCACTTCTTCCGCTCAGATCGAGGGAACAAAAGCAACGATAGTTGACGCTCACTTCGATTAATTCGTGAAGTCCATTCACAACTTATCGAGGGAGCAAGAACTCCTCATTTTGCTGATCCCGGTCAGTTTCGCCGTTCCCAAAATTGGATCGGCGGTACCTCACCGTCTAATGCCTTATTTGTGCCCCCTTCGGTAGATGAGATGAACCGTGCTTTACACGATTTCGAGAGTTTTTTGCACGCAGGATTACAAGCGCCGCCGCTTTTGCATATCGCTCTTACGCACGCCCAATTTGAGACCATTCACCCGTTTCTTGATGGAAATGGAAGAACAGGCAGGCTTTTGATCACTATGTTGCTATGCTATTGGAAGTTGCTTGAGAGACCCGTACTATTTTTGTCCGCATATTTTTAAAAACACCAAAAAGTTTATTACAGCAAATTGCATGGCTATCATGACGGCGAGGTTGAGGAATGGGTTAATTTTTTCCTTGACGGTGTTATCGAAACCGCCAATGAGTCAATCAATATTTCAAAGCAAATAACAAAGCTTCGTGAGGAAGATATGGCAAAAATACAGGCCCTTGCCAAAAGAGAATCGGAAAGCGGAGTTTTAATATTACGCAAGCTTTTTTCCAGGCCCATTATCGGCACTCGGAACATTATGGAATGGACCGCCCGATATCAGCCGATCGATACCTCAAGTTATCAGGCATCTCTCTGCGTTTTGTTTAACATATCAACTGCCTCTTGGATGCTTTCTGCACAGCGCAAAGGGCATGACACTTCAAGCAAACCCTGCAGCTTTTTAAAACGCTTTTGTGGGCTGACAATAACAAAGAGGGCATAAGTGATACCAAAAGGACATCCTAACAAGCCCCTACACCCATGCCTTAAGGAACGAAGTTCTTCCCAAACAGACACATCGCCGGATAAATCAATAATAGCCGGCAGATCACTTTCCATAACAGATAATTGCACCAATCGAAACAGAGTAGAAAAGTTGGCAAGATTAAGGTCTCCTTCAAACTCTATAAAAGGATATCCGTTTTCATAGCGATGCTTTAATTTTACTTCAGGCATATCGCCTCATTTTTAAATAAGTGTACCAACCATACCTATTTTTACCCACACTCGAAGGAAAGACCCTAGAAAACCAAAGATTTGTGCGAATCCTTGAGCTTACAGCTCCAGGCCGCTTTCTTTGTTTCTTAAAAGTTGCTCGTCGAAGATGTATTTGATGAGTTTTGCGCGGTCGGCGCGGTCGAGTTTAGTAAAGGTTATGCCCACGTGGTAGCCGTTTCCATCTTTGGATTCACCGACTCGAAGTGTTTTGCCGTGCGCTTGAATTTTGCCGCCCTCGGGGAGCGTGATATCGAGGCCGACCGGAATATCTTCTTTAATCTTTACCAGCTGATCCCAGCGTATGACCAGTGCCGCCCCGCCGCCGCTTATGTCGATAGCCGTTACATCCTCCACCGTTTCGCCGTAGATCCGGCACTGAATGCGTAGTTGGGGGTCGGATAAGCGGTAATAGCCTCTGCGTTGGAACAGCTGGTATTCTTTACCCAGCAAGAGTTTGTACTCATGGCCATCACGCGATACTCCGGCGATCTTGGTCGCAATAACGTAGACACCTGCAGCATGGGGAACGGAGAGCTTAAGATCGCCTGTATCTTTATCGGGTGGATTAATGTCATTGCCAAGAAGCTCACACAGGACTCTGTTGCCCGCAAGGTAATGTTTGACGCCGAGATTCCATGTGGCGCCCTGGCTATCGGAAAGACCTATTACTTGACCGGTGTTGAGCATAATCCGAAAATTCTCCACAGAACGATTCTATAGTGAGTTACACTGTATTTCAACCACTACCACAAACATAATAATTCCCTTGAGCCTTGCCCAAGGGAATTACTGTTCTAGAGGAGAAACTTCGACTTAAAAGCTGCTAATAAAGGCTACTAATGCATAAAGCGATTAATAGCCGATATAGGTTGCATTAACGCGTGGGTGCGGTTTTGCGATAGGCTCTTCATCCGGATACCCTAAGCTTAAACCGTAGATCACCTCGCGACCTCCAAGGCCGAGTTCTTCTTGTATCTGCCTCCCTATATACGGGGGCACCGTAATACCGCAGGCGCCAAGCCCCTCACGGTGCGCGAGCAGCCAGATTTGCATAAACTCGGTGGTTGCAGTTAAAATTTGGAACGAATATTCCCAGCGCTGTTCCTCGGGTAGCTCTGGAATCGTTACAAACATCAGCGTCGGTGCATCGCCAAGATTCTTGTAATACTCAAGCGCTTTTTTCTCGCTGTCCGGGTCCATCATCGCAAACAGGTCGCGAAGAATAACCGTGTTTTGTGTTAGAAGGTCAGCCAACCGGTCGCGCATTTCACCGCGCACGATCACAAAATCCCAGCCCCTGAAGGCGGCGACAACCGGCGCCCACCTGGAATCCTCAAATATGCGCTCAATTGTTTCCTTTGGCACCTCCTGTTTCTTAAATTTCCTGATCGCTCTTCTACTTTTGATTCCTTCTAAAAGTTCCACTTACTGTTCCCCCTCTTTATCCTTGTTGAAAACCGTGCTTTTCTATTAAATAATTAAGGATCAGCCAGCGCGTATTTCTATCCGCCAGACCCTCGGTAAACGCATTTATATGTTTTTGCCATTGCTTGCTTGGATGGAACCGGTAATAGATTGCCTCTCCATCGTCTTCATACTGGAGAATCCCTCTGTCTGATAGTTCAGAGAGCGCCTGCATTACCTCGTCGACGCTTCGCCCGATAGAACCGGCGATGTTTTCGGCGGATCTGCGGTCGTTTGGATTTTTCTGCAGGTAAGCGATGAGATCCCACTTAACCAGTGAGTCTATAACACCGTCTAGAAGTACCTGGAGTTCTTGAGAGAATCCCACTACGCACCCCTTAGCTTTCTTTGCCGGCCATTGTTTGCAGCTGCCCTCTTTTTTCGTGCTGTGACGGCCCGGTTTTTGCCGAGTGATTTAGCCCTGTAAAGGGCCCTATCGGCTTGCTCGATGATTTCCATCGGCTCGGTGCCCTGGTTCGGATAGCTTGCGATGCCGACACTCACCGTCAGGGTGTCATACCGGCTGCCCCCCGTAATCGGATAGGGCGCGCTGCGGATGTCTTGTATGATCCGATCCGCGACGACGCTTGCTTCCTTGCTATTTGAATCGGGCAAAATGACCACGAATTCCTCGCCGCCATAGCGGCACGGCACATCGGTCTCCCGGCAGCAATCAGAGATAACGCCGGCGATTATTGAGAGCGCTTTATCTCCTTAAATGCCCGTGTTGGTCGTTATAGGCCTTGAAGTTGTCCACGTCGATGATGAGGAACGATAGCTCACCTATGGTTCTCTGTGCCCGCTTAAGTTCCTCGGTCATGCGCTCGTAGAAGTACCGTTGGTTATAAAGACCTGTAAGGTGGTCGGTAAGAGAGGCTTCTTTCGCCTTGCGCATAAGCAAGGCGTTATCGATTGCCAATATAAACTGGCTAAAGGTTGTATCGAAGATATCCTTGTCGGTTAGCAGAGTTTGTAGCTCAGTGCTTTTAACAACAAGCAGATAAAAGCCTTGCGTTCCTTTATGAGTCGCGCCTATTGTGAGGCCCAGATTTTTAAACTCGGTGCCCGCTATTAGCGTTTCTTTATTGACCTTAAATAGGCTTTCGGAGAGACCGGTCTCGTTGATGCCTATGTTGGAGATAACGATCGGGTCGATATGATGCTCGGATTTAATAATAAGGGCGTGCGCGTCAAGGCCAAAGATTCGCCCGATTGTTTCCTGAAAATAGAGGAGGAGTTTATCGAGGTCGTTTATCGAGCCCAACACGCGGCTTGCGCTGACCAGTACGGTTACCTTGCTATCAAGCTCGTCGTTCAACCGCTGGATTTTCTTTTGGTTTTCCGCGAGGCGGCGGAAGCTGAGCCCGACAACCAGGGCGCCAAGCCATACCAGACCTATGCGCAATACGATTGGGCTATACAGGTAAGGGCCCCCCGAGGGGAGCTTTGCGTAGATATAATCAAAAACTGAAATAAACGCCGCCGTTGCCACACTGCCCCTAAGCCCAAGCTGCAACGAGGAGAGCGCAACAAGGATGAAGTATGCGTAAACCAGGTAAACTTCAAGGGTACCGAGACTGGTGAGCATCTTGATAACAAAAAAGGCATCGGGGATTAATATCAGCAAGTACGACCAGGAGAACCGGCAGAATTCTTTTTTTGCGACCATCAATACAAGAGTGGTGGCTGCATATGCACCGAGCCAGGTAAGAAATTGCCGTGAAGGCTCGATCATACTGCTTGCTAGCCCTATGGCAAAAATCCCTATTATTGCAGCACGCAACCCAAGAAAGGTGAAATCGATTGCGAATCTGCTGCCTTGGAGCTTGCTATATATGCTTTTTGCTTTTTCATTTATCCATAATAAGCCGGTTATGCGATTGATAGTATATCACCCCAATCACTAATGTCGGTATTATCCATTACCTTTATAAAGGCCTCGGCTAGCGCGGGATCGAATTGAGTACCGGCACAGCGCTTTATCTCATTAAGCGCCTCTTCTGTGCCACAGCCTTTTCTGTACGGGCGGTCGCTAGTCATGGCGTCAAACGAATCGGCGATCGCGAGTATGCGGGAGCCCAACGGGATGCTTTCGCCGACCAGCCCTTCCGTATAGCCACGCCCATCATAATGCTCGTGGTGATGACGGATCATGGTGGCGATGTTTGCCAGGTTGGGAATGCTGCCTACAATTTGAGCCGAGATGTCAGGATGCGCCATAATTTGCTTGTATTCCTCATCTGTCAGCGATGAGGGCTTAAAAAGGATTTCCTCGCGTATGCCGATTTTGCCGATGTCGTGAAGCAGTGCAGCAACGTGTAATTCTTCGAGTTCTTCGATTGAGAATCCCAGCTCTTGACCGAGAAGAAGAGAATATCTCGCGACGTTTTCCGAGTGTCCTCTGGTATACGGGTCCTTAGCTTCGATGGCCTCAACAAACGCTTTAACGGTGTTAAGATGAAGCTCTCGAAGCTCCTGGTTGAGTGAGGCAAGTGTTTCCTGGGAGGAGCGCACTTTCCCAACCATGAGATTAAACGTATGTGCTAATTCCGATATTTCATCGTTTGAGTTAACGCTTAATATATACGAGTAGTTACCTTCCGCGATTGTCTCGATGGCGTTACCAAAGGCAGCAAGACGCTTGCGGACCCACCGTACGAGGATGAAGGCGACTGTTATGAACGCTAGGACGACCGCGATATCTAGTTCGATCATAAAAAGCTTTAATTGCTGTCGAACCGCATCGGCCTTGCGCATTGATCGGGAAGAGTCCTCTCGTGCCAGTTGCAATATTCTTAAAATCGATGTATTGAATTGCTTTAGCGACGAGTCAAACTTACCCTGCGCCAGTCGACGTGCAGGGCTTGCGGGTGCCGTTGCAAACAGCTGACGGGCCGAAGTCGATATCGTTGCGGCCTGTTTTGGGAGGCCCGCTATCGACTGGTGGCATGAAAAACAATCGCCTTTAAGTGGCGGTTCAACCGGTTTGGATTGCGCCAATTCTGAGAGATGGTTAAGCCCTAGCTGAACTCGGGCGGAATCGTGTTTTTTTATGCCTTCTTTAAGGATGCCTATATAGTGCTTAATTGATTGCGTCCGATTGACAAGTCGGTGGGCTCTGATGACACGCTTGTTGTCATTGGGTTTAAGGCGCAGTTTTTTTGTCGCAACGGCAGAGTTTTTTTCCTCGGTTTGGGCAAGCTTGCCGGCCTGTATGGAGGCCCGTTCAAGGGCCGCTATGTTTCGCTGCAGTAGGCGTTCGTACTCGAGGTTTTTACCACCACCGGCCAGTCCGTTGTTGTCCGCGAGGGTGAGGTTGGCCCTTAGAGCCTTGACTTCTGAACCGATACTTAGAAATGCTTTGTGGCATGATTTGCAGTCGCCATTGTGTATCGGGATTACCTGCTTATCGATATCGGTCACGGCGTTCTTATACTCGGTCCAGAAGTCGGTTTGCAAAGCGGGATCGTTGCCTGCAAGGAACATGTATGCGGATTTTTCTAGCTTGCTTACATGGGCATAGACGTGGTCGGCATTTCTAAGGACGGTGAGTGCTTTAACCTGACCGGCCTCTACGGTGTCAGCGTCGTTGATAATCTGAAACCCGATTAAGCCGCTTATCACGACGAGGGACGTTATTAAGGTTGCGAGAAAAAATAGTTTCTTATACATAGCCTATTGTATTCAATTAGAATCATTTTGATGTTTGCCCTACGCTTGTATCGGCGCACAGTATCCGCAGATAAATGCCTATTTATAAAAAATATTCGTCGGATGCACCTGAATTAACCCATATAGGGGAGGGGAAGACTTTCTCGCATAGAGCGGTGTAAATTATTCGAAGACCCCGCGTCAAGCGAGGTTAAAAAGTAACTGATCGGGTGGTTGCTCAAAGCCCCGGTGGGGACGATACGCTCTTACAGTATCTCATCAACCTCTGCCTCATATTCCTTTCCGTATACCGGTAACTTAACCAATTGCTCGAACTTTGATTGCGATGCCGTGGAATTAGTAAAACTTATCGCCGTCGTTATGGGGGCGCCGATGAGCTTTCTGGACTCGCCGATGATTTCGCTTTGGGATGTCCGCTGCCGTTCGGCAAGCCGCGCCATATCCGCCTTGATTGCGAGTATCTCTTTCTCATGCGCCTCTTTATCCTGGTTCAATTCCTGCAGGTGCCGCGCCTTGATGATTTGCTCCAGGATGATCTTGTCGAGCAGGCGTTCTTTCTTCTCGATGTGCTCGAACTCATCGGCCATGATATCCCGCCAGTCCTCGATGCATATGCTTACGCTATTGTAGACTTCGATCACCTGGTTGCGGATGTTTTGCACGAACTCGTGCGCGAGTTCCCTATCCAATTTAAACTCGCCATCGTTGGCGTTGTTTAGTATGGTACTCGCTTTAAGATCGATGGTGTCTAATGTGCGGCTGGTTGTCCGCAGAAGCTCGTAGGTCTTCTTTATGCTTTTTCGGGCTAGTTCTTTTTGTCGCTTGGCGAGCTTTTGTCTGGAATAGTAATAGGTTGCAGCCCAGGTGATAGCGGAGCAGACAACAGGGATAACGATCTGCATGGTGAGTGAGCCTATCCGAAGGTGGATGAAGCCCTCAGGCAGGATTGTGTACAGCATTAAACCGACGGCTATACCGCAGATAACACAGACCACCGCGAGGAACTCAAGCCAAACCTCAACCTTACCGGACCGTTTCTGCATAGTAAGACTCCGCTCTTAGCTTTATGGTTGCTTTGGCATTTGCTTCGAATTTTGGTCTAGCTTTGTAAGGTTATTATAGAACAGTTTAATAGCAGGGTTAAATAGGAAAGTCAAGCATTTCGTTGAAAATATAGCTTTTATACGGCAAGCGCTGTGGTGGGGGCCTAGTTTCCGGTTAACTTTATCCCCACGATATTGGGATTGGATTCAACATTTCCGGCATTATCGATTGCCCGTGCCCGCAGGATATAGCCGGTAAACCTATCTTCGGGCAGTATCCAGATGTATCTCCAGGACGCCTCTGGGCTGCCTTTGCCGTTAATTATTTTTGCCGACACCCAGGTTTCTGCGGTTTTCCAATCATTGCCGGTCCAATACGATTTATCCGATTGCCTGCCGATGGAGACCTCAACGCGGGCGATGCCTGCGTTATCCGCCGATAGTCCGTAGACAGCATAGGTCCTTCCGCCGACCTCAACGGCACCCGTAGGGTCGATGATCGCCGTCGAGGGCCCTGTCGGGTCGCTTTGGGCAACTACGGTGACCATCGCCAGATAGGGAAGTGAAGCTACCAGCTGGTTGTTGACAAGGTCGATGCGCGTGTTCTGTACCGGCACCCACTTTTTTTGTTTTTCGTCATAAGAGACGAGCCGCAAGCTGGTCGGGTCGGGTACTTCGTCCGGCTTGTATTTAATCCTAAATGTCGCCGGACTACCCAGCGGCATTTGCAATGGGTCGAGCCGGTATACAGGGCTATACCTGGTAGCGCCCGTTACATCGGGGACGTCGTTACCCCGCAGCTCCTCGAGCATAATGGTCGTTTCGGTGGAGAGGGCGCCTGCGGGAATCTCCAGGGACACGGTTTGGTTATTATCGGTAACCACGCCTCCGGCAGGGCCAACCGTTTGCTTGAACGATGATTGATATGAGCCTTCGGTGGTAAACGACCACGAGAAATTCGCTGCCAGTGGGTTTTTTGCCGCATCCTTTATGCCGGTTGTTAAGTAAACCGTGTAGGCGGTGCCCGATTCGAGCCGGTCTCTTGGGACAAGCTTGGCCGATTTGGCTTTTTCATCATAGGATGCACTTGCTGAGATCCAGCGCGAGCCCTGCTTGAGATAGAAGGTCGACCCCTGCTCTGTGCCGTCGTTCTTAATGCTTAACGGATACATATTCTCGTAAAAGACAATGCCGATGCCCGCATCCGGTAAGACTTTTGTCGCATTCATCGCCGGGAAGATATGGCGTGTTACCGGCGGTACGGTATCGAGCGTGATGCTGTCGGAGATCACATATGAGTTGCCGCTATCGTCTTTGAACTGGCCGTTTACTATCTTCATACCGTCGCCTTTGGGAAGGATCAGCGTTTTCGTCGGCGCATATTTTTCCCAATCCGTCCAGGTTTGCCCGTTGTCGAGGCTGAAGCGCATGTCCGTTGCGCCGTGTATGTCGATATCCACGCGCACATTTTGGTTGTTGGTGTAGGTGGCGGCATCCTCGATAAAGATATTGCCGACCGGCCCGACATTATCAACTGCGACGTTGTTTTCAATCGGTATGCTCTCCTTGTTTGCGGTGATATCAACCGATCGGGCCAACAACTTAAAGTGGGCTCCGTCGCTCGTGGGAAGCGGCCACGGGTAGACCCATGAAACCGAACGCTCGGCGTTGGATGTTACCCTCGCGTTATTCCAGTATTCGTTCTTAACCCAGCTCGTGCCATTCCACCAGGCCTTATCGTAGAGCCTGATGATGGCCAGCTCGACTTTGGCGACGCCGGCATCATCAATCGCGACGCCGCTTATCGGGTAGATGCTGCCGGTAAGCTTGTTTGCGCCGGTTGGGTTTAAAAACGATGTCTGCGGGCCGCTGCTCAATCCCATTGCGATATCGAGCTTTACGCTATCGAACCAGGCATATATCACGGCTTCACGGGCGTTGCCGTTTTCAAAGGCTGCGCCAAGGCTTATGTGGTAGTCGCCTGTCTGGTTGAGGTATTGGGAGATATCAACCGATTCGGTCGCCCAGGTGTTGTCGTTGAGAACTTGCCGGTTTGCCCAGACGGTCACCGAAGTGTTATCGGGTTTTATAAGGTTGATGTAGATCCGCTGTTCGAGGGGAAGGATAGATGTCCAGTTTTTTCTCCAGACAAACTCGATCTTGCCGGTGCTTCCGGCCTGAATGGGGACGGTGATGCGCTGTTTGGCAAAGGACTCGCCCCTGCTTCTGCGACCGGAAATCGTAAAGCCAAGGCCGCCGCCATTCTCAAATCCGGCGCCGTCAAAGGATATATTGATTCCTTTGGTTAACTCTTGCGGCCTCCAGTTGCCGAGGTCGCTTTTAAAGTCTCCGTTAAGAATAAGCTGGTCGGCATTAGCCGCCGTGGGTGAAAGCGAGAGCGCCAGCCACAGCACTGCAAGAAGTATGAGAAGTCGTGGGGCGGAAAGGACGTTTTTAGTTTCCACCCAATCCTACCCCTGTGCCGGATGACGACGTTGATGATGACGGTGACAGCCCCTGTATTTGCCCGCCGGTCCTCGATTCCAGGGCTTTGAGGGTTTCGTTGTTCGGGTCGATGCTTAAGCCGGTCGCGATGATTCCCTTGGCCTGCACGAAGTCGTTTTGCAGGATATAGATATTTGCCAGCTCGGCAAGAACGCTCGAGCGCAGTTTATCCGCCGGCGGCAGCAGATTTAAGACCTTCTTCCACTCGTCGATCGCGTTATCGTAGTATTTTGCCCTGGTGTCGGCGCGTGCGACCTCTGAGTGAAAGAGGATCACATTCGGAGCGGCCTGCGCGGCGCGGTTCAAGTACGTGATGGCCTCGTTTTGCCTGCCCGTGCGCTCGAGCAGAATACCCACCTTATAGAGCAGTTCCGCATCGTTCGGCTTGGTCTTTAGCAACAACTGGTACTCGTCACCGGCGCGCTTGTTGTCGCCACTGAGCAGGTATGAGGAGGCGAGTATCTCGCGCATTTGGGCATCGTTTTTATTCGCCGCAAGGAAACTCTCAAGGCTTGGGATAACCGCCTTGTAATCGCCCTTGTTGTAGGTGTCGATTATCTGCTTCCTGCTTAAATCGTTCTTTTCGGCGACCTGGGTTTGTGCGCCGTTATCCGTTGGCGCTCCTTTCGGCCACAGGTAAATCCCGAGTCCGATAGTACAGACGGTGAGGACCACGGCGAGCGATATCCAGATATATTTACTCACACGGATATCCATAGCTCTCACCGTGCTTTGCTTCCGGTCAGCGGCATGCCTGCCCAATTCAGTTCCTCCAGCGGATGGTTTAGTTTGTTCTATAGCGCCCATATTATAGCAGAACCCGGGCGTTGAAAATCCTGGAAAACAAGATTTACCTTGTAACAATTATTATTGTGTTTATTACCGTGTTAATGTCGTCCTTGTGAGCAGCGCAAATGCACCGTGTTTTTTGTTGTGGGCGGATGTAATTGTGTGTTGATTCTGTGCTTGCTTCTCTTATTTTAGCAGAGGCTTGGTAGAATTGACACGCTTAAAAGCGCTGTATATTTTGGTGGTTAAGAAGATGGGATTGTTGGCGCGTGGGAGTAGCCATGACAGCTTAAGCAACTGCTAATACCTGTATGGTCAACAAACGGCCCGGTCGGCAGGGCTCCAATGTTTACACCCATAACCTCGACGGTCCGTGTGGTTTCGGTCGGGCTCTTATGGCACACCTGGCATGATTCGTTGCTATCGGTGATGCGGTTGTTGCTATCCGGGTCGTTCCAGCCGTTTTGCACCGCATAGTCGTAAAGGCTGTCGGCGATCATCTTATAATTACCCAACCTTGCGGTATGCACATCATGGCACACCATGCAGGGCATCTTAACCCCGGTATTGTATTGCTGGCCCGATGGCGGCGCTTTCCAGCCGGTTGTAAGCGTACCGTTTACCCTAAGCTGGTGACCTGTATAGGTCGTGTCGGTGGAATTGTAGAGGCCCTTGATATTTTTTTCCACGGTGGTACCGGCGCCGGTACCGTCATGGCAGCTAAAGCAAAGCGCATTATAGATATCCGAACTTTTGCTGTTTACCACGGAGGGGCTTTCAAAGTAGGGCTGTACAAGCAGGCGGCGCGTGGCGTCGCTTCCGGTCAGCCCAAAATCGGGGCCGAAATCGGGCGCGAGATGCACCGCGTGGCAGGTTTCACACAAGTTGGTTGTCGACGAGAACGGGCTTTGATTTGTATCCGTACCGTGCGGGGTTTGTACCAGCGTAAGCTCGTGCGATTGCAGGTTGGCGAAGTTCTGGACGATATCATCCGAATTGCCCCCGGTTGTATCGATCGTGATAGAGTTCTGATCAACCAGCCTTGAGCCGATTGTCGGGCTTCCGCTGGCATCCGCCGAGGTTGATAGTGTGTAGATGATATAGTAGGTGTCGGGAGTGGTAGAGATCGTCTGCGGTGTTTCAAACGTAAAATCGGTCTCTTCCGCTGAAAATGTGGCTGTGTTAGGCGTTGTAGGCACAACGGTATCGGGGCTTATATTAAACTGGATATCCCCAACACTGTTGGTTTCCTTATATATCTTAACCTGCAGCACGTTGACCGTAGCGTTGCCGGTGCCGTATTCGTTGATCTTAAGCGATGTCCAGATTGCGTTGCCGGTGCCGGTTTTCAGGGTGAGCCGCTGCATGACGATGTTATCCTCCCCACTCGTAACGCTGCCCCGCGCCTCCGGCTCGGAACTTACCATCACCGTATCGGCCCAAGCGATACCCGCGAAGATGATCATGAAGCATATCGCTAAGGGGACTATTATCAAGAGGCGGGCCGGTAATCTACCGGCATGTATGCTGATCGAGTTTCGAGCTGCCACTACTACACTAGCTCCTTTAAAGCGAGCCCTGATGGGCCTTTTACAAACTACATCAAAAATCTATAATAGCCTGCAACAGTTTTTAACGAACCTTTTTAGACTGTTATTAGACTACTATTGGATTGTTATTAGATGACAAATCTCCAATACTAATATATCAATAATCGGCTGTTTGCTCAACCAAAAATATCCGATAGTGCCTGCTGCGCGGGTTACTTCCAGGCTGCAATGCGGTTGTTGAGCTTATCCGCTATGAATATCTCATTATTCCGGGTGTCGATGGCGATACCGTTCGGATAGGCAAGGCCTTTTCCCGTAGTTCCAAACCCGCCGTAGGTGCTGATGAAGCGCCCGTCTTTTGTAAAGACGAAGACCTTGTGCTTCAGCATATCGACAACATGCAGGCGTCCACCTCTATCGAGCGCAATACCGCGCGGTAGGGCCATCGCCTCCTTTTCCGACCCGGTAACGACGTTGAGAAACTCGCCCCGGCCGCTAAAGACCTGGACGCGTGCGTTGTTCGAGTCGCTAACGTAAATGGTGCCCTGTCTATCTGCAGTAATTCCATTGGGGTATAAAAACTGGCCCTTGTCGCTCCCCGGTCGGCCGAACCTGGTGATGAGCCTGCCCTTAAGGTCGTAGACTTTTACATCCTGGTCGAGAACATCTGTTACGTAGAGCTTCTCATTGGCCGCGCACAGGGCTATCGGTCGCCCTGGGAGCACGGAGACCGACCCCTCGTCTGAGGTGCCTTCCGGGAACCGGTAGAGGAACTTCCCATCGCTGCCGTATACGAAGATCGCACCCTCAGCCCCGAGCGTGCTTACGTAGATGCGCATATCCCGGTCCACAGCCACACCTACCGGGCGGGCGCCCCCGGCTTGGGCGGAAACATCGATTACTTTCTTAAAGGTGCCCGTCGGCGAGATGATAACCAGATGGCCGCTGCCCGAATCCGCGACGTAGAGCGCATCGTTGCCTAGAGCTATCCCCATCGGCCCCTTCAGGCGCTGATTACCGCCCCCGGCAAGAGCGGATATAAACTTTGGCCGGTAGGAGGGAGCTTTTTGATTGTTGCCTGAATCATCGGCAGCGTAGTTTGAGAGCGAGTAGTAAAGGATGCCGGATGTTCCTACAAGCACGATTGCAACGAATATGAGCAAGAATAACCGTTTACTGATTGCTGTTTCACTCCTTATGACCAATCTCCCGCTAGTGCCAGAACACCATAATTATTGTGTCATTCTGAGCGAAGCGAAGAATCTAGCGGGCACTCACAAACTTCTGTCACTGAGCTTGTCTAAGCTTAGACCCTCCTGCATATGCAGAAGGTTTCTGCACCCAAGATTCTTCAGTCGCATTCGCTCCTTCAGAATGACATGCACAGAAAGTAGGATGTCGCGGTACTAGGCTTAATCATAGC
>Ga0210033_1000054_pt1 | contig 86998 bp, 89 predicted proteins | sample CryGeymeta201501_FD_185465 | JGI IMG/M metagenome (GOLD analysis project Ga0210033, IMG submission 185465) | Groundwater microbial communities from Crystal Geyser aquifers in Utah, USA - Crystal Geyser metaG 2015-01 (SPAdes) (version 2) | ecosystem: Environmental > Aquatic > Deep subsurface >... | reverse complement strand
GCGGACGATGCCGTAGATGCCCATCTTGAGCATGGCACCGCTCATCAGCGCCGAGATGTGCGAGGGCGCGACCGGGTGCGCGTCGGGCAGCCAGACATGCAGCGGCACCATGCCCGCCTTGGTACCGAAGCCGAGGAAGGCGAAGGCGAAGGCCAGCGTCGCCCACAGCGGCGAGAGGTGGGCCGCCCGCATCTGGTCGTAGGTCAGGCCACCGCCGAAGGCGGCGAGCACGCCGAAGGACAGCAGGATCACCAGGGCGCCGACGTGGGCGAGCAACAGGTAGAGAAAGGCCGCATGGCGGTTGCTGGCATGCTGGTGCTGATAAGCGACGAGAAAGTAGCCGGACAGCGACATCATTTCCCAGAAGATCATGAACACCAGGGCGTCGTCGGCGAGCAGCAGCATCTGCATGCCGAGGACGAAGGTCGCGGTGAACACGCCGAGCGGCGGCAATGGCTGGGGGGCTTCGCCATGCGTGTACTCGCGGGTGTAGCTGGGGCCATAGAGCGAGGCCGCGGTCACCAGCGTGCCAAGCAGGACCATGAAGAAGCCGGACAGCGGATCCAGCCGCAGATGCCATTCGAGCCAGGGCAGGCCGAGGGCCAGGCGATCGCTGAGGGTGAGATCGGTGAGCAAGGCCCAGCCGCCGGCAATGATATCGGTCACGCCGGCGAGGAACAGGAACAGGAACGAACCGGTATGCAGAAAGCCGGGGTGACGGCGCACCGCGAACAGGGAAACGACGCCCGAGAGCAGGGTGAAGACCACCGCGCAGTAGGCGAAGAACAAAGGCATTCCGTCCACCATGCTCACGGCAAAAAACTCGCTACCAGCTACCAGGAATTTCAACCACATATTGTTTTAGGCACCGCGGAAGAAATGACCTCAAAAAGGTTTGAAGCGCATTCTCCGCGTCAACCAGCCACTGCCCCAGGAACGCTATACGAGCTCGCGAGCGTACCATCCTGGCCGGCAAGATCAAGGTCGGCGTCTTTCCCGACGACCCGCGTGGCTAGCAGCCTGTCGGACTTTGGAATTGTCGGCTGCAAATTGACCGCAGCGGCCTATTTTTCACCGGCTTTTTGCCCCATAGCTGGGCTATGCGGCGGCAAATCCGGCAAAAACTGGCCTCGCTGGGGCCGATTTTCGCTATCGACGACCAAAGTCCGACAGGCTGCTAGGGATTACATCCCGCTCAGGTTGAAGTATTCCAGCAAGCTCAATCCGGAAACGCCGGACAGGAAGGTGAGCGCTGCGCGGGCGAGGGGTTGTTGGCTCAGGTTGGCGAAGACGCCGACCTGGATGGTACGAATCTGATTCACCATTTCGTCGACCTGGCTGACCAGGCCACCTTCCCCTTCTCCGAGCAGTTGCATGCGGTAGCGCGCCAGGCGGCGCAGGGCTTCCGAGCGCACGCTTTCCGCGACCCGGCGCAGGCGCCAGGCCGCCGCCAGCAGCACGGCCAGGGTGAACCCCACCAGCAGATAGAGCGAGAGCGGCGCCACCCAGTGGTCGAACAGGCGGCTTTGCGCGAAGAACAGCAGGAACAGAATCACGAAGGGGTAATAAATCAGGCGCTGCACCGGTTCGGTGGCGCGCGCCAGGAGTTGCACGTCCATCCAGTCGTCATACAGGCATTCCAGGTAGGCGTCCGGCATCCCGAAGCGCTCCAGGCTGTGCGCCGGCCAGCGGGTTTCGCCGGTGAGGGCGCGCGCCATGGCGATGGCGTGGCGGGTCACGCGCAATACATAGACCAGCAGCCAGAGGAAAGCCGAGATCGAGACCACTGCGATGCCGTAATCCAGGGCGCGCATGGCGAAGCTGCGAACCGGGGCGTGGGGAAAACCATAGGCCATGAAGCTCGCCAGTCCCAGGATCCAGAACATGAGCAGGGTGAGCAGGTAGGGGCGGGCACTGTGGAGAAAGGGCGGTGGGTTGAGCGAGCGTTTCCCGAGTGCGCGCCGCAGCAGGGAGCGGCTGTCGCGCGCACGGGTCGGACTGAGCCGGGGTTCGTGTCCGAGCGCGCGCAGGAAGTCGCGCCACACGGCCAGGGTGGAACTGCGCGACGCGACATCCGGCTCGTCTTGTCGCACACCCTTGAAGTAGCGCGCCATGCAACGCCGCGCGCAGGCCGCCAGGGTGCTTTGCGCGCGCGCCAGCAGGCAGAGGGCGAGCAGGCCCGCGCCCAGGCGGATGAATTCGGTGGGCCAGGCGCTGCCGCCTTCCAACCAGCCGAAGGGTTCACCCACCGGCATTGGCAGACCGGCCACGAAGCCGGCCGTGAACACCGCCACGGTGATGCCACCATAGACCCAGCGGTGGCGGCGGCGCGGCTGGCGCAGGGCGCGGCGCCAATTCGGATAAAGCCGCGCCAGCAACAGGGCGCCACTGGCCAGCGTGGCCAGCACCCAGCCCAGCCGCCACAGCGACAGCTCGCGGGCGACGGAGGCCTGGGGATTCGCGCAGTGGCCGGGGAAGTCCGTACAACCGCCCGCTACCGTGTTCAGGGGGACGAACTGGCTGCGCCCCACCTCGAATAACCGTGCTTGCCGCCAGGCGGCGTGATTGCTCGTGCCGCCCGCCATTTCCGCCAGCACCGCCCGCGTGGTGGCGTAGGCGGCCGTCTGGTAGCTGTCACGGAATGGCGGCGCGTCGCCCTGCACTGGCGCGGCCAGGCTGAGGCCGTAGCCGGAGGCGACCAGCAGGTTGCGGGTGGTGCGGTTATCGGCCGGGTGCAACATCGCCGCGTCCAGGTCGGTGGTGAAGAAGAGCGCATCCGGAATGGCGCCGCGCATCGCTTCCAGGGCGAGCAGTTTGTCGTGGTAATCGTCGCCGAGGATGCCGATGGCGCGTATTCCCGGCTTGCCCGCGCGTTGCAGTTCGCTTTGCTGGCGCAGCAAGGCTTGCGCCAGGCGGCGCAGGTAGTCGATCTGGGCATCGCCTTCCGGGCGCTCAATGGCGGTCTTTTCGTCCTTGCCGGATTTGTCCTCCTTGCTGGCGCCGCCCGCCCGCTTGCCATCGACGCCGCGCAGATAACCGGTTTTCAGCACCTCGACCCGGTATGGCCGCAGGGCGTCCTCCAGTGCCGCCGAGAGGCCGCGCGCATAGGCGGTGTCACGCTGCCCGACCAGGGCCACGGTGATGCCTGCTCCTCCCAGGACAGGCCAGTTTCTGCCGGGCAATTCCTGCCCGCGCCAGGTAGGCCAGCGCCCGTCGATGCCGCGCGCCGCCAACTCGCCCGCCAGAGCCCGCGCCAGTTGCTCATCGTCGGCGATCCGGCTGGTGAAACCGCCGAAATGGTGGGCGAAGGCGGCATCGTGGCTGGTTGTACCGGTTTGCAGCTTGTCCGGCGCCAGGGTGGCGAAGGGGGAATGCCAGTGCAAGCGCTGGGCGAAGTCCGGCGCGGCTTTGTTGCCCAGCAATCCCTGCAAGGTTCCGCTCGAAGCCGGGCCGATCAAATGCAGTTCGCAGGTGGCCGGCAACGTTTGCAGCAGGCTCCGCATGCGTGCCAGCAGCGGCGCCGGGCCGCCTTCCCGGGGGCGCTGGCCCAGCGCCGCTTCGTCCAGCCAGAGCAGGAGGATATGGCGCTTCGCCACGGCCGCATCACGGCGCTTCGCGCGGCGGGTCTCTTGCGTATGCCACTCGAACGGCAGCAGTTTGGGCAACCCTGGTTCGCCGGTTTCCACATAGCCGATATGCTCCGCGTCCTCCGCCGCGTAGCCCGCGGCGCCCAGCGCGGAAACCACGGCATAACGGATGCGGCGGCGGAATTCCTCGGCCCCCACGTAGGGCGAACCCGGCAGCAGGATGCCCAGGGTGGCGACACGGCAATCCTCGCCGCCACGGCATTTCTGCCGGGCCAGTTCGGCCAGCCAGGCCATCGTGTGGCTGTCACCTGGATTTTTCTCGCGGTGCCGCGCGACCGCCGAAAACGGATCCTGCCAGAGGCGTGCCTCCGCCTGCTGTACGCCGGCGCTTTCCACCCCGGCCAGAGGCTGGTCCGGCCGCGTGCCGATCAGCGGCCAGGGCGTGAAAATGGCGCCCATCGCCAACATCAGGGCAAGCAGGAACGGGGGCCAGAGGGGCAAGGAGGGAGAGGAGGTCGAGTCGGACATGGGGCCGGCTTAGAAATAATTCATGCCGCCGTCTTTCCTGAGGGGGGACCGAGACAGGTCTTCAGGGCGAGCCAGCCGGCCACTCAAGCCGCTTGCAGAAACCGTCCGTGGCACCAGCCCACCAGATCCATCACCCCGTTCACCTCGTCCAGCACATCGACCTTCCACCACAGGCCGCTTTGTTCCAGCGCCTGCACGCGGGTGCCGATCGGGATGGGGCTGCCGGCGAGGAGGGCGTACTCGGTGCCGGGGCCACCGCGCACGTTGAGCGCGGCGCTGGCGGTGAACATCGGCAAATCGTCTTCCCGGCGGCCGAAGAGGCGGGCGCGCAGGCTGACCAGCGGGAAGTCGGGGCCGGGGTCGCTCTTGCGGCCGGGGGCGATGTCGTCGTGGCCGATGATGTCCCGCAACGCGTAGTGGGCGATCAAGGCCTGGGCGACACTGAAGGCGGCGTCGATCTGTTTCGCGGTGTAGGTCTGCCAGCCGCTGGGGGGCAGGCCGGGCGCATCGTTCTTGTGCTTGGCGACGCGGACCTGATCGTCCGGAACGACGATCTTGAGTGGTGAAACCCATTGTCCGGCGATGTGGTCGAGGCGCCCGACGTTGTCCAGCTCGATGCCGATGCTGTGGTGGTTGAGGCCGCTCACCCCTTCCCAGGAGGAGGCGCCGGCGTGCCACGCGACCACGTTGAAGGGCACCAGTTGCGTGATCTTGCCGTCGCGGCCGATGACCAGATGGGCGGAGGCCTTGGCTTGCGGGTTGGCCAGCCAACTGATGCTGCTTTCGGCGTTGCGTCCAGCGGTGTAGTGCATGACCAGCCAACGTGCCTGCAAGGCGCCACCCTTGTTGGGACTGGCCCGGTAGGGCAGGGCGGTGCCGTCATCTTGAAGCAGCCGGTGATTGCGGATTTTCATGAGAACTCCTTGCTTGCTGTCGGGTGCGCGCGGGGGGCCCGCTGGCGGGCGCCAGAGGACTTTAGCAAGGAGGGTGCCAAGGCGACATGGGTGGAGGCGCCACCACCACGGGCAAGAGGACGGCGGAACTGGGGCGGCGATGACCCGGTCGGGTCTGCGCGCATGGGTGCGAAAAGACCCACGCCGGGATGGTTCAGAACGGACGCAAAATGGCGCCTGCGCGGGAAAGGGCGATAACCTTTCGTTCGCGGCTTCAGCATCCTGGGCGGCCTCGCCGCCATGATCGTTAGCCCTGACCGAGTTTTTTCGGAGTTGCCTGAATATGGATATCTTGTCGTTTGTTTCGTCCAACGGCGCGGCGCCGCGCAAACTGGAGCGCATCGAATCGTGCCCGGGCGAGGGTTTTGTCTGGCTCGATTTCACCCGCGAGCAGGAACAAAACTGGCCGGAAACGGTGCAAGGCCTGGGCTGTGGCCAACTGCATGAGCGCCATGCGCGCGACAGCCTGAACCCGGCGCACCCTTCTTTCTTCGACAGCACCAGCGACTACGACATGGTGATTTTTCGCGGCCTGGCGCCGGAGATGGAAGACAACCAGTTCAGCACCCATCCGATCGCCTTTTTCCTGTTCGACCGGCTCCTGGTGACGGTTCAGCCGGGTGGGAGCCGCTCGGTAAAGGCCGTGAAGGAACGCCTGCTCAGCCAGAATGGCCGCGTTCCGGCGAACCCGGCGGCGCTGATGCACCTGATCCTCAACGCGATGGTGGATCGCTTTCTCGCCCTGCGCGAACCGCTCACCCAACAGATGGAAGTGTGGATGCAACGCCTGCTCGATCCGCGCCGGCGCGGCGACAAGTGGTATCGGGTGATGAGCCATCGCAGCCAGTTGCGGCGCCTGGAAACCCTCTGTGACGAACAGGAAGATGCCCTGGTCACCTGGCGCGACAGCAGCCGCCTGGAGATCAGCGAGAGCCTGCATGTCCGCTACACCGATCTGCTCGAACATATCCGCCGGGTCGCCAAATTCGCCATCAGCCAGCAGCATGAAGTGGAAGGCTTGATGCAGTTGCACTTCGCGGCGCTGTCGCACCGCACCAATGAAATCATGCGCGTGCTCACCGTCCTCTCCGCCATCTTCCTGCCGCTCACCCTGATCGCCGGCATTTACGGCATGAACTTCGAGCACATGCCGGAATTGCATACCCGTTATGGCTACTACTACACGCTCGCCGGCATGCTGTTGCTGGTGGCACTGCTGTTGGGCTGGTTCCGCTGGAAGAAGTGGTTCTGAGCCCTTCAGCGCAAACTCATTGCCAGCCAGAATAGGCGCCGGGTCATTTCCGCCTTGCGCGCCGGGCTGGTCGGTGGCCGCGCCGCCACGCTGGCTTCCTTGATCTGCAAAGTGGGCGCGGAGCTTAAACGTGCCCGTTCCGGTTGCGCCGCCTGTGCCACCGCCTGTGCCATTCCGACCGACAACACCAGCAGTATTCCCATCTGGCCTGATTTCATGATCGTCTCCCGCCTCGCCGCCTCCCACCCCATGCGGAAGACCGTGTAGCCAGGCTAGGCGGGCAAAACCAGCGTGATAAGCAACCCGGTTTGAACCGGGACGGCCCACCGGGTTGGCGTCCCTGGGCACGCCTTGTTCTGGCACACTGCGGCCGCATATGCGCAATGTTCTGATTCCACTTTTTCGAGGTCACGCATGACTGTATGGACCGATTTCCTGGCCGCCCAGGGCGCCACGCTGGAGGGCGAAACCGTCGCAACCTTCGGCGCCCCCGTCGATGAACTGCTCGCGGCGCGCGATGGCGCCGTGCTCGCCGATCTCTCCCACTACGGCCTGATCGGCTTCGCGGGCGAGGAAGCGCAAACCTTCCTGCATGCCCTGATCAGCAACGATCTACGCAACCTCTCCGAAAACGCCGCCGTGTTCGCCGCCTATCTCTCGCCCAAGGGCCGTATGCTGGCCAACTTCCTGGTGTTGAAGCGCGGCGGCGACCTCCTGGTGCTGCTGCCCGCCGCCCTCCGCGAAGCCATCCAGAAACGCCTGTCGATGTACATCCTGCGCGCCAAGGTGAAGGCGCGTGATGCCAGCGCTGAATGGGTGCGCCTGGGGTTGTCCGGCCCCGGCTCCGCCGCCGCCGTGGCCGCCCTGCTGGGCAAAGCGGTTCCGCCAGGCGCTATGAGCATGGCGCATGCGGAAACGGTTTTCGCCCTCCGCCTGGGCGAGCAGCGCTTCGACTTGTTCGTGGCCCAGGCCGCCGCCCCGGCGGCCTGGGCCGCGCTAGCCGCCACGCACCGGCCGGTGGGCGCGCCGGCGTGGGATTGGCTACTGGTGAATGCCGGCATTCCCGCTGTGTTGCCGGCCACCCAGGACCATTTCGTGCCGCAGATGGCGAACATGGAAGTGCTGGGTGGGGTGAGCTTCAACAAGGGCTGCTATCCCGGCCAGGAAATCGTCGCGCGCAGCCAGTACCTGGGCAAGGTCAAGCGGCGCCTGTACCTCGCCCATGTCGACGCCGAGGCGAAAATCGGCGACGAACTATTCAGCCCGGATCTGGCCGATCAGTCCACCGGCAGCGTCGCCAACGTCGCGCGAGCGCCCGGCGGCGGCTATGACGTGCTGGCGGTGGCTCACAGCAGCAGCGTGGAAGCGGGGGTGGTGCATCTGGGCCGCCGCGACGGCCCGCGCCTCGCCTTCCGGCCTTTGCCTTATCCGGTGTGAGCCGAGGCAATACGCCCGGAAACCACGCCCCTTCACTCACGTTCACTCACGCGTGAGTGAAGGGGCGATGCCTGGTTTATTTGGCGGGTTCTACCGGCTTCAGGAACATCTGCATCAGGGCTGCCGGATCCATCGGCGTATTGGCCGGGGCGGCGCTGGCGGTAGGAGCGGCAGGGGCGCTGGCAGCCGCGGGGGACGGCGGCATCATGAAGGGCATGAACGGCAGGAAGGAGGGCTGTGCCGCGGGTGCGGGCGCGGTGGCCTGCGGCGCGGCCTGGGGGGTGGCCTGTGGCATGGGTGGGAAGAACGAGGAGAGTCCGCTTTGCGCTGCCGGTGCGGCTTGCGGGGCGGGCTGGGGCGCGGGAATCGGGAACGTCATGAAGAAGGGCATGGCCTGTTGCTGGCTGGGTGCGGCCGGGAACGGAGTGGCTTGCTGATAACCCTGCTGGAAAGGATTCCCTTGCTGATAAGGGTTTCCTTGCGGCATCTGGAAGAAGCCGGGTTGGACGTTCTGCTGTTGCGGCATCGCGAAGAAGCCAGGTTGGAACTGCTGCTGCGGTTGCGCGAAAGGCAGGCCGGGCAGGTTGGGAGCCGAGGGGGTAAAGGCACCATAACCTGGCGCGCCGTATCCGGGCGCCGAGTACCCTTGCGCGCCGTAGCCGGGCAGCGCGAACGGCATAGGCGAGCCTTGCTGGAACAAGGGGTTGCCGGCGAAGGGGCCGCCCATGTATGGGTTGGTCAATGGGTTGAGGTAACCGCCGGTGAGCAGGCCGGGCGCCAGTTGCAGTGCCGGGCCGCCGAGCGCCCCAAGGGCGGCCAGAGCGCTCAACCCGCCCAGGGGGTTGGACATTCCGCCGTAGCCGCCATACCCCCCATAGCCGCCGAAAGGGTTGAACGAGGGCGTCGGCGCCATCATGGCAAGCGGGTTCATCATGTTTTCGAAACCGGCCTGGGCTGAACCGGCGACGGCAACGAGCAATAGCGGGGCTAGGCGTTTCATGGATGTCTCCTGGGAAGTGGGGGGAGAACCGGGAACCGGTGTCTCTTGCGGGTCCGGATGTTCAGCACCGGGATGCATGCCCCACGCCGGACCAGCGCGGGGCGACTTGCCTGTTACAGGTCGCCGTCGGCGGCCGCGCGCATGATGACGTCCATCTTGTCGCGAATATCCACAGCGTACTTCAGCAACTCGCTGGGAGCGCCCATCTTGCCGGAGATGGAATCCAGCCAGGAGGTGTTCCAATCCAGGGTCAGCACCCAGATGTTCTTGTCGGCATCTTCCATGATGGCGATGCGGCAGGGCAGGTAGACGATGGCTTCCGGGGCGTATTTGAGGATTTCACGGCCGGCGGCGATATCGCAGTAGTGGTAGACCTCCATGCGTGGCGCGTCCTTGTCGCCGAGCACTGCCTGGATGTCCTTCCACATCGGGCTTTCACCCACTTTCTTGAAGTTGAGTTTGTTGGCGCTCAATTCCATCGACTGCTTGACGTCATCGAAAGACAGCCCTTTCTTGGCTGGGTACTTGATGGCCATCAGGTTCATGACGTCTTTAACATCCATGCGCGAGACCATATTCATCATCGGCATCATCCGTTTCATCAGCGCCGCCTTTTCTTCCGGCGGGATGGAGCGCGACATTTCGTAGGGGCGAGTGCCACGGCCGCCGGGAGACACCGGCAGCACCATCGGGCCGGCGGAAATGGGCACGTCGGCCAGGTAGGGGTTGGCCGCGGGCGCCAGTTGGGCCGCGGCGGGGACGCTCAGGGTCAGAGCCAGGGCGGCGATCAGGGTGGTGTTTTTCATGTATTGCATCCTTCCTTGTTGAAACTGTTGGGTGGGGGTGGGTTATTTGGGGAGAACCGTGGAGAGGCCCAGCATTTTCCAGTCCTGCATGCCGCCACGATACCACTTGAGTTTGTGCGCCGGATAACCCAGGGCCAGTAATTGCTTGATGTTGGTGGGAGACTGCCCGCACCAGGGGCCATTGCAATACAGAACCAGGGTCTTGGCGTTTTCGAAGTTCCACAGGCTGCCCTGGCGCGCGGCGCCGAAGCGGAAAATCAGGGTTTCGACGATTTTTTCCACATCGGTATGGGCGGGATGCAGTTCCTGCCAGGGGATCGCCACGGCGCCGGGGATGACGCCGGAACGCAGCGGCCAGTCGCTGTCACGCGAGTCGATCACCATCACATTGGCGTCGCGGCCGACTTTTTTCAGGTATTCCAGCAGTTCCAGTTCGCCGATGGTCTCGACACCGGGAGCGAGTTGCATGGGCTGGATGCAATAAGGCGGGCAGGGGCGCGAGGTGAGCGTGTAATCCGGGTCGATCATGTTGTCCGTGTCCGGATTGCGCTCGATGCTGACATTTTTGCCCAGGTGCAGCACGTCCACCGCCTTGACCGCCTGGGTGATGTTGACGGGCTTTTCGCTGGCCAGGACAGGCAGGGTGCTTGCCCAGAACAGGGCAAGGCAGGTTGCGGTGATGGCTGTTTTCATGTCGTCCTCCTCCTGCTCACATGAGCATGGGGGAGGCATTGTGGACGTAGCGGGCGGCGGGCGGCAAGCGCTGGACGCCTCTCGCCGGCAGGCTTCAATCCAGGTACTCGAACACCTTCACCACTTTGGCGACGCCACTGGTCTTTGCGGCGACTTCGGCGGCGGCGCCTCCCTCTTCGCGCTTGACCAGGCCCATCAGGAAAACGGTGCCAGCCTCGGTGACCACCTTGATATGGTTGATGCTGAAGCGGCGGTCATCCAGGAAGCGCGCCTTCACCTTGGTGGTGATGTAGGCATCATTGCTGCGCGCCATGATGGTGCTGGTACCGGCGAGCAGCACCTCGTTCTGGACCTCGCGCACATTCGGCACCTCTTTGGCGATCTGCTCCACCTTGGCGCGGGCGGCGGCGTCCGCGGTTTCCCCGGTCAGCAGCAAGCGGCGGTTGTAGCTGGTGACGTTGACGTGCACGCCTTCCTTGTAGGCTTCACGGATGCGGCTGGCCGCCTTCAGCTCGATTTCCTCGTCCATCAGGTAGGTGCCGGCGGTACGGCGGTCGTCGGCCATCATCGCGCCGGCGCCGACGCCCACGGCGACGACCGGCACGCAGCCGGAGAGGTTGACAGCGGAAATACCCAGCAGGGCGGTCAAAAGAAGGGTTCGCATGGTTCAGGCTCCTAACAACAAGTAATCAATGCCATCACACAGGCTGTGGATGGCGCGTAAATGCAATTCCCGCGTGAAAGCGGCGGATTCGGCGAAGGTACAGATCACCACGTCGTCCTCATTCAGCGCTTCGGCCAGTAACCCGCCATCGCCGCCGGCCAGGACGATCACGCGCAGGCCTTTATCGTGCGCGCTGTGTAACGCAGCCAACACGCCGGGTGCGTTGCCGGTCCCGGAAATGGCCAGCAATACGTCGCCGGCATGGCCGAGGCAAGCGACCTGTCGGGCGATCGCCTCGCCGGAGTCGCCATCGTCGGTCAGGGCCCGGGCGTTGCCGTCCAGGGCGATGGCGGCCAGGCCCGGGCGCGCCTGCTGATGCTGGTTGCACAGCAGAGACGCAAACAGGCGCGCGGCGTCACGGCCGCCAGCTTGGCCGCAGGCGAGAATCTTGCCCTCGCGCAGCAGACTTCCCACCATCAATTCCGCCGCCCGCGCGAGCGGTTCGGCGAGCTGCTCGATGGCGTCGCGCTGCGCTGAGAGGCTGGCGAGATAGCGGGAATGGATATGGTCTTGCAATGGCATGGCGCGGGCATTATAGCCACGCCACTTCCTCACACTCCCATCACCGCGCGCAGCCACTCCAGGCGGCCGCCTTGAACCAGCACGGCATCGAAGCGGCAGGGCAGGTCGAGGCCGTGGCGCGTCAGGTAATGCTGGGCGGCCAGGCGGATGCGCGCCTGCTTGCCGGGCGTGATGCTGGCCGCCGCGCCGCCGAAGCCGGTGCCGGCGCGCTCGCGTACTTCCACGAACACCAGGCTGCCGCCGTCGCGCACGATCAGGTCGATCTCGCCACCACGGCAGCGATAGTTGCGCGCCACCAGTTTGAGCCCGTGTGCCAGCAGATAATCCGCCGCCGCCTGTTCCGAAGCTGCGCCTTTGAGCATGCCTTTCTCCAATGAATGCGCCCCTCTCCCGGGGGGAGAAGGAGCGGGGCGGCCATCCCGCCGTGCGCTAAACTGCCGCGAGCTTACCTGCCCCGCCGCCATGTTCGACATCCCCCAAGCCGCCCGCCCCGGCATTCTTTACATCGTTGCCACGCCGATCGGCAATCTGCGCGACCTGACTCTGCATGCCCTCGATGTCCTGCGCACGGCGGACCTGATCGCCGCCGAGGACACCCGTAACAGTCGGGGCCTGCTTGCCGCCTACGGTATCCAGGCGCGGCTGACACCCTTGCACGAACACAACGAACAAGCCGCCGCCAGCCGCCTGGTGGCGACCCTGCAAGCGGGAAAAAGCGTGGCTTATGTCTCGGATGCCGGTACCCCCGGCATTTCCGATCCCGGCGCGCGGCTGGTGGCGGCGGCGCGGGCGGCGGGGGTGGCGGTGGTCCCTATCCCCGGCGCCAGCGCGGTGGCCACCGCACTTTCGGTATCCGGGCTGGAATCGCCCTGGCTGTTCGTCGGCTTCCTGCCGGCCAAGGCCAGCGGCCGGCGCCGTGCACTGGAAAGCCTGCGCGATCTGCCCTTTGCCCTGGTGTTCTACGAGGCGCCGCATCGGGTCGAGGAGACCGTGGCGGACCTCCGCGCCGTGCTGGGGGATGAGCGGCGCATCCTGTTCGCGCGGGAACTGACCAAGCGCTTCGAGCAACTGCACGCCTGCCCGTTGAGTGAGGCGGAAGCCTGGCTGGAAGCGGATGAAAACCATCGTCGCGGCGAGTTCGTGCTGGTGCTGGACCCACCCGCCGCCAAGGAAGATAACGACACCGCCGAGGCGCACCGCGTGCTTGCCCTGCTGCTGGAAGAACTGCCGGTAAAACAGGCCGCGCACCTGGCCGCCCGCCTCACCGGTGCGCGCAAGAACGCCCTCTATCAATGGGCTCTGGACATGAAACAAGCGCCGTAGGATGTGGTTACCGAAAAGTAGGGGTTTCATCAGAGCGCCAGCGAACTGCATCAACGCCGGGGCCAACGCCAGATGATGCGGTTCGTACCTCACCGCATCCTACGCAATGAAGCAAGGGGAATGACATGGACCCACTGAAGATCACCCGGCCTGACGACTGGCATGTCCACTTGCGCGACGATGCCCTGCTGGCTGCCGTCCTGCCCGACACCGCGCGGCAGTTCGCGCGTGCCATCGTCATGCCCAATCTGAAGCCGCCGGTACGCACGGTGGCTGAGGCCGCCGCCTATCGCGCTCGCATCCTCGCGGCCGTGCCGGCGGGACTCGATTTCACGCCCTTGATGACGCTCTATCTCACCGACAACACAGCGCCGGAAGAAATATTCGCGGCGCGGGACAGTGGTTTTGTGCGGGCGGTGAAGTATTACCCGGCCGGCGCCACCACCCACTCCGACTCCGGCGTCACCGACATCGCCCGTGTACAAGCCGCGCTGGAAGCCATGCAGGAAGCCGGCCTGCCGCTGCTGCTGCACGGCGAGGTGACCGACCCGGCAGTGGATGTGTTCGACCGCGAGGCGGTGTTCATCGAACGCATCCTGGAACCGCTTTTGCAACGCCTGCCACGCCTGAAAGTCGTGCTGGAGCACATCACCACGCGCCAGGCGGCGGATTTCGTAACCGCCGCGCCGGCCACCGTGGCGGCCACCGTCACCGCGCATCACCTCCTGTACAACCGCAACGCCATGTTCCAGGGCGGCATGCGGCCGCATTACTACTGCCTGCCGGTGCTGAAGCGGGAAAACCATCGTCAGGCGTTGATTGAAGTCGCCACCGGCGGCAACCCGAAATTCTTCCTCGGCACAGACAGCGCGCCGCACGCCCGCCAGGCCAAGGAAAGCGCCTGTGGCTGCGCCGGCATCTTTACCGCGCACGCCGCCATCGAGTTTTACGCGGAAGCCTTCGAGCGGGCCGGCGCTCTCGACCGGCTGGAAGCCTTCGCCAGTTTCCACGGCCCGGATTTCTATGGCTTGCCGCGCAATACGAAGCAGATCACCCTGCTCCGCGAGCCCTGGCTGGTTGCGGCCGACCATGCCGCCGGCGTGGTGCCGTTGCGTGCCGGGGAAATCTTGAACTGGAAATTGCTCGGCGGGTAAGCCAACGCAGCCGACGATTCCAAAGTCCGACAGGCTGCTAGGCGGGAGGCGTGGCGTCGGGCAAACTGGTGGCCTTCCCGCCTTGAACGCCCAACCCGATGAAATTCACCCCCGCCTCCTTCCGTGCCTGGGAGCATAAAAAAATCACCCTGCTGGGCATGTCCGGCGTCGGCAAGACCTACATCTCCAGCCTGCTGCGGCGCCACGACTGGTTCCATTTCTCCGGTGACTACCGCATCGGCACGCGCTACCTGGACGAGCCCATCCTCGACCTGATCAAGCAGCAAGCCATGCAGGTGCCGTTTCTGCGCGAGCTGTTGCGCCGCGACTGGATCGACATCCGCAACAACATCAAGATTCAGGATTTGGGTCCGGTGCTGTCCTTTGTCGGCAAGCTGGGCAACCCGGACTATGCCGGCCTGGCGCTGCCGGTCTTCAGCCAGCGCCAGGCGCTATACCGGGAGGCGGAAATCGCCGCCATGAAAGACGTCCCGGCGTTCATTCGCAAGGCGCGGGAAATCTACGGCTACGACCATTTCGTCAATGATGTCGGCGGCAGCCTGTGCGAGCTGGAGGAGGATGCCGTGATCGACCTGCTGGCCGAGCACACCCTGATTCTCTACATCCAGGTCACCAGCAAGGACGAGGAAGACTCCTTGATCCGCCGGGCGCAATCCGACCCCAAGCCGCTCTACTACCGCCCCGCTTTCCTGGCGGAAAACCTGCCCCTCTATATGGCGGAAAAGGGTCTGGAATTCGTCGCCCAGGTGGAACCCAACGACTTCACCCGCTGGGTATTCCCGCGCCTGTTCCACTCTCGCGTGCCGCGTTACGAAGCCATCGCCGGCCCCCACGGCTACACGGTCACCTCACAGGAAGTCGCGCAGGTGAAGAACGAAGTGGATTTTCTGGAATTGGTGGAAATGGCCATCGCGCGCAAGGGCTGAAACCCTACGCCGTCCCCCCGTCCAACCTCTCCACCTGGACGATCCGCTCCAGCAGATGGCCTTTGCGGGCACGGCGCAGGCGGTATTTTTCCAGGTTGTCGCCGGAGAGCACCACGCTGGCGGGGCGGCCGAGGCGGGTTTTGCCTTCGACTTGCAGGCGCTGGCCGTCAAAGGTGGTGAGGGCCAGGAGGCGTTCGTTGTCTTCCAGCTTCATCAACTGCACGCCTTTGCCGCCGCTGAGGATTTTCATTTCTTCCAGGGGGAAGGCGAGCAGCTTGCCGTTGTCGGCGGCGACGGCGACCCAGGTGCGAGTTGGTAGTGCCCCCGGCTCGGCAAACTCCGCCGAGCCGCCCCCCGAGGGGGCCAAGTCGTTCTTGGGACGGCCCGGCGAACGACTTGATAGGCGCGCCGGGGGCAGGGGTTGCCAGCCGGGTTCCAGGGTGAGGAAGGCTTTGCCGGCGCGTTGCCGCGAGAGCAGGTCGGAGAGCTGGCAGAGGAAGCCGTAGCCGCCGTTGCTGGCGATCAGCCAGCGGGAATCCGGGGCGGCGGAGAGGGCGAACAGCAGGCGCTCACCCCGGGCGAGTTCGGCCAGGGTGGCGAGCGGGATGCCGTCGCCGCGTCCGGTGGGCAGGTCGGGAATGCGGATGGCATAGCTGCGCCCGGCGCTGTCGAGCAGGATCAGCGGCCAGGTGGTGCGGGTTTCCAGCACGGCCAGGGCGCTGTCGCCGGCTTTGTACTGGATTGCGGCCGGGTCGAGGCCGTGGCCAACCCGGGCGCGCAGCCAACCATTCTTCGAGACGATGACGGTGACCGGTTCGTCGACGATGGCCTCGTCGCTGCTGGCGGCGGTGATGGCCTGCGCGGCTTCGATCAGGGTGCGCCGCTCGTCGCCGTATTTCTTCGCGTCGGCGCGGATTTCGCTGATCACCAGGCGTTTCAGTTCGCCCTCGTCGCCGAGCAGTTTGAGCAGGCCTTCCTTTTCAGTACGCAGTTCGCCCAGTTCCCTTTCGATCTTGATGCCTTCCAGCCGGGCCAACTGGCGTAGCCGAATCTCCAGGATGTCGTCGGCCTGGATTTCGGAAAGGTCGAAGGCGGCCATGAGGTCGGCCTTGGGGTCGTCGGCTTCGCGGATGACGCGGATGACTTCGTCGATGTTGAGCAATACCGCCTGGCGGCCTTCCAGGATGTGGATGCGGCGGTTGACGGCGTCGAGGCGGTACGCGGTTCGCCGCCGCACGGTATCGACGCGGAAGCTGGCCCATTCGCCGATCAGGGCGGCCAGCCCCTTCTGGCCGGGGCGGCCGTCGCGGCCAACCACGGTGAGGTTCATCGGCGCGGTGGTTTCCAGGCTGGTCTGGGCCAGCAGGAGGCGCATGAAGCTGTCCGGGTCCTGGTTGCGCGATTGCGGTTCCAGGACGATGCGCACCGGCGCCTTTTCGTCGGATTCGTCGCGCACAGTTTCCAGGGCGGCGAGCAGGGCGGCCTTGAGGGTCTTCTGTTCCTGGGAAAGCTCTTTCTTGCCGGTCTTGATCTGCGGGTTGGTGAGGGCGTCGATCTGGGTCAGCACCTGGGCGGTGGAGACGCCGGGCGGCAATTCCGTGACCACCACGCGCCATTGCCCGCGCGCCAGCGGCTCGATCTGCCAGCGGGCGCGCACCCGCAAGCTGCCGCGCCCGGTTTCGTAGGCGGCGCGGATGTCGGCCGGGTTGGAGATGATCTGGCCGCCACCGGGGAAGTCGGGGCCGGGCACAAGTTTGAGCAAATCTGCGAGCAACTCGGCGCTGCTCGCTTCGGGGTGCTTGAGCACATGCACGGCGGCTTCCGCCAGTTCGCGCAGGTTGTGCGACGGAATTTCCGTGGCCATGCCGACGGCGATGCCGGATGCGCCATTGGCCAGCAGCAGCGGCAGGCGCGCCGGCAGCAGGACGGGTTCCTGGAAGGCGCCGTCGTAGTTGGGTTTGAAAGCGACCGTGCCGGCGTCGATTTCGGCCAGCAGCAGTTCGGCGATGGGGGTGAGGCGGCTTTCCGTGTAACGCATCGCCGCCGCGCCGTCGCCATCGCGCGAGCCGAAGTTGCCCTGGCCGTCGATCAGCGGATAGCGCAGGGTGAAGCCTTGCGCCATCCGCACCATGGCGTCGTAGACCGACTGGTCGCCGTGCGGATGCAGTTTGCCGATGACATCGCCGACCACGCGCGCGGATTTGACGTGCTTGGTGGTGGCGGAGAGGCCCATCTCGCGCATGGAATAAAGAATCCGCCGCTGTACCGGCTTCATGCCGTCTTCCACATGCGGCAGCGCCCGCCCCAGCACCACGCTCATGGCATAGGAAAGGTAGCAGCGCTCGGCGAATTCGCCGAGGGGGAGATAGTCCTTGGGCGGCTGTTCGTTATTCGCGGGAGGTGCGGGTGGGGCCGGTGGTTCGCCGGCTGCGGGGGGATTAACGAACAGGTCGAGGGTGAGGGAGTCGTCGTGCGGGAGCATGGGTAGGGGTGCCGCCTAACTACCGCCGGTCTTGGTGGCCTGGTGCGCCTTCGATTTGGCGCGGCAATCCGCGCATTTCCAGCGTTTCGCGCCGTTCGCGCAGCGCACCAGGGCACCGCCCAGGAGCGGCTTGGTGCGGCCACAACTGGAGCAGAAACGCCGCTCCTCCATGTCGATCGCTGTCTGATTCAAGGGTGTTTCCGGTTTCATATATCCGCCTCTACGGTGTTGCCTTTTGCTTCCATCCATTCCCGGCGCGCGCCGGCCTCGCCTTTGCCCATGAGCATATCGAACATCGTCACTGCGGCGGCGATTTCCTCGCGCGACACCCGCACCGGCAGCACTCGGCGGGTGGCCGGGCTCATCGCGGTTTCCCGCAATTGTTCCGGGTTCATTTCGCCCAGACCCTTGAAGCGGCCCACCGAGAGGGCCTCGGGTTTCACCCCGTCGCGTACCAGGCGGTCGCGGATTGCCATCAACTCGTCGTCGTCCAGGGCGTAGAAGCGGCGCATCGGCGTCCGACCGCGCGCCGGTACGTCCACTCGATACAACGGCGGCTGCGCCACGCAGATGCGGCCCTGTTCCAGCAGGCGCGGGAAGTGGCGGAAGAACAGGGTGAGCAACAGGGTGTTGATATGCGAGCCATCGACGTCGGCGTCGGCCATCAGGATCACCTTGCCATAGCGGAGGCCGGAAAGATCGGGATGATCGTCGCCGCCATGGCGTTCCACCCCCAGGGCCACGGCGATGTCATGCACTTCGTTGTTGGCGTAAAGGCGTTCCGGCTCCACTTCCCAAGTGTTCAGCACCTTGCCGCGCAGGGGCAGGATGGCCTGGGTTTCGCGGTCGCGCGCCTGTTTTGCGGAGCCGCCGGCGGAATCGCCTTCGACCAGAAACAGTTCGTTGCTCTCCGGGTCGCTGCCGCTGGCGTCAGACAGCTTGCCCGGCAGCAGCACCACCGAGGACTGCTTCTTCTTCTCCACCTTCTGCGCGGATTTCAGCCGGCTCGCCGCCGCTCGCGCGGCCAGTTCCGCCAGGGTCTTGCCGTGTTCGACGTTGGCGTTGAGCCAGACCTCGAAGGGGTCGCGCACCATACTGGAGACCAGTTTCACCGCTTCGCGCGAGTTGAGTTTTTCCTTCACCTGGCCCTGGAATTGCGGGTCTAGGATGCGCGCCGAGAGCACGAAGCTCATCCGCCCACAGACATCTTCCTGGCGCAACTGCACGCCGCGCGGCAGCAGGCCGTGGTGTTCGGCAAAGGCTTTCACCGCATCGAACACCCCGGCTTTGAGGCCGGCTTCGTGGGTGCCGCCCTGCGCGGTGTGGATCAGGTTGACGAAGCTTTCCGCCGCGCCAGTCCCGTCCGCCCAGGTGAACACCCAGGCCGCGCCCTCGCCTTTGGCGTAGCCGCCGCTGCTGCCACCCTCGCCATCGGCATAGCGTTCGCCGGAAAAAGCGGGCAGCAGCGGTTCCGCGTCGCCCAGCAGTTCCGCGAGGTACTGTGGCAAGCCATTCGGATAGGACCAGGCTTTTTCCTGCTCGCCGTCTTCTCGTTCGAGGGTCAACTGCACCGTCACGCCGGGCAGCAAGACCGCCTTGGCGCGCAGCGAGCGTTCCAGTTCCGCCAGGGAAATACGCGGACTGTCGAAAAACGCCGGGTCGGGCCAGGCGCGCACCAGGGTGCCGGTATCCTTTTTTGCGCATTTGCCGGTGATTTTCAGCGGGAGGGATACCTTGCCGCCGTCGGCGAATTCGACCTGATGCACCTCGCCATCGCGCTTCACCGTGACGCTCAAGCGAGTGGACAAGGCATTGGTCACCGACACGCCGACGCCATGCAGGCCGCCGGAAAAGGCATAGGCGCCGGCGCCGCTGGTCTTGTCGAACTTGCCGCCGGCATGAAGGCGAGTGAATACCACCACCACGGTCGGCTCCTTCTCGGTGGGATGCGGCCCCACCGGAATACCACGGCCATCGTCCGCCACCGAAACCGAGCCATCGAGATGCACCCGTACCGTGAGCGTGTGGGCGTAGCCGGCCAGCGCCTCGTCGGCGGCGTTGTCGATCACTTCCTGGATGACATGGGTGGGTGAGTCGGTGCGCGTGTACATGCCCGGCCGAGCGCGCACCGGCTCCAGACCTTTAAGAACCTTGATCGAGGATTCGTCGTAAAGCGTCATGCGGAGGTGGTTTTCAAACGGCAGCGGCCAGGAAAGGCGCAAGTAAACGGGCAAGTCGCCTTCGATGCAAGCTTTCACGACGCACGAAGTTGTTACTTGGTTGCCTACAGCGGCTTAATATCCCGCGCCAACCCAACGGGAGAAGCTTTGGAGAGCCCTTCATGCCCATCGTCGCCCATAACGATCTGCCCTCTCTGCAACGCTTGAAAGCGGCCGGAACGACCATCGTGCTGCCCGCGGAGCGGGCGCTTAGCCAATACATCCGCGAACTGCATATCGGCCTCCTCAACATGATGCCGGACGCGGCGCTGGAGGCGACCGAGCGGCAGTTCTTCCGGTTGATCGGCGAGAGCAACCCGATCGCCCAGTTCTATGTCCACCCCTTCACGCTCGATGCCATCCCGCGCGGCGACAAAGCGGCGGCGCACATCGCGCGCTATTACGAGACATTTGCCCAAGTGCGGGAACAGGGCCTGGACGCGCTGATCATCACCGGCGCCAACGTCACCGGCGAGGATTTGTCGAAGGAGCCGTTCTGGGGGCCGCTCTCCGAGGTCATCGACTGGGCCTGGGGCAACGTCACCACCACCCTGTTGTCCTGCCTGGCCACCCATGCGGTGCTGCATTTCCGCTATGGCCAGCCGCGCGCGCGGCAGCCGGCCAAGCGCTGGGGCGTGTTCTCGCACCGGGTGCTGGATAAGCGGCATCCGCTGGTGGGCGATGTGAATACCCGCTTCGATGTGCCGCATTCACGCTGGAACGATGTCTCGCGCGCCCAGTTCGAAGCCGCCGGCCTACGTGTGCTGGTGGCAAGCGAGGAAGTGGGGGTACATCTGGCGACCAGCCACGACGGCCTGCGCATGGTGTTTTTCCAGGGCCATCCGGAATACGACACGATTTCCCTGTTGAAGGAATACAAGCGCGACGCGCTGCTGGCGGCGCGAGGCTTGCTGCCGGGCTACCCGCCCTTCCCGGACAACTATCTGCCCGCGCATGAGCGCGCCATCCTGCTGGAATGGCGCGAGCGGGTGAGCAACACCCCGGCGGGCCAGTCGCCGCCGGAATTCCCGGAAGCGCTGGTGGCGCGCAATCTCGACAACACCTGGCACGACACCGCCGAAGCCGTGATCGGCAACTGGATGGGCAGCATGTATCAGGTGACCCATCGCGACCGCAAGAAACCATTCATGGATGGGGTGAACCCGGACGATCCGTTCGGCATCTACTCGTAGCGGCACCCGTAGTCTGGATGCGGCCATTCCCGTTGTTGCCGTTACCCTCTTGCCCGCTCAGGGCCATCAAGGAGCCACCATGCAACACCTGAACCCCAAAGAAACCCACGAATTTCTGCAAAGCCATCCCGATGCGGTGTTCATCGACTGCCGTTCCGAGTTCGAATTCCTCTTTGTCGGGCATCCGGTGGGGGCCATCCTCATCCCCTGGTATGAGGGGATCAACTGGGATCTGAACCCGCATTTCCTCGGCCAGGTGCGCATGGCCGCCTCGCACCATCGCCCGGTGCTGCTGATCTGCCGCTCCGGCAATCGCTCGAAGGAAGCCGGCGAGTACCTGGAGAAAAATGGCTTCACCGACGTCTACAACGTGCTCTATGGCTTCGAGGGCGAACTCGACGATAACCACCAGCGCTCCACCGAGAACGGCTGGCGTTTCGACGGGCTGCCCTGGGAGCAGTGCTGAGCCACCTCCCTTTCCCATGCAAGGTGCAAACCAATCGTTCGCCACCATGAACAAAACTCAACCCATTGAAAACCTGCTGCTGAATCTCGTCGACAACCTGGGCAACCCGCCCATGTTGATCGAGTTGGCCGTGCTGGCCGCCTTGGCGGCCGTCTCCTGGCTGCTGACGAGCGCATGGCGCAAACGCGCCGAGCGTACCCGCGTGGAAAACCAGCTTATCCATCTGGCGCCCACGGAATGGGGGCGGCTGGTCCTGCCCGGCCTGCTGTTGCCGATGATTCTGGTCGGCCGCGCGGTGCTGGAAAACTGGCAGGCGGTGCATCTGTTCAACCTGTCGTTGCCGCTGCTCGGCTCGTTCTTTGCCATCCAGGCCGTGTTGCATGGGCTGCGCCGGGTGTTTCAGCCCAGCCACGCGCTGCTGTCGCTGCAGCACGCGGTTTCCTGGCTGGTCTGGGGTGGCCTGGTGCTGCATATCACCGGCTATCTGCGGGCGGTGATCGCCGCGCTCGACAGCATCGGCTTTCACCTCGGCAAACAGTATCTTTCCCTGTACACCGCGCTGGTCGGCCTGCTTTCCCTGGGCGCACTGCTCACGCTGGCGCTCTGGCTGTCCAAGATTGTGGAGGGGCGCCTGAATGTGGCCATGCCGAGCAACGCCAATCTGCGCCTGGCTATGGCCAAAATGGCGCAAGGCTTGCTGATCCTGCTGGCGATCTTGATCGCCCTGCCGCTGGTGGGCATCGACATCACCGTGCTGTCGGTATTCGGCGGCGCGCTGGGCGTCGGCCTCGGGCTGGGCCTGCAGAAGATCGCCGCCAACTATGTGTCCGGCTTCACCTTGCTGCTGGACCAATCGATCCGCATCGGCGACATGGTGACGGTGGGCCTGTATTTCGGCGAGATCACCCGGATCGCCACGCGCTATACGGTGATACGCAGCCTGGATGGCACGGAAACCATCATCCCCAACGACACCCTGATTACCTCGGCGGTGGTCAATCACACCCTCGCCAATCGCGACAACCGCATCGCGCTGCCGGTGCAGGTGGCTTATGGCACGGACCTCGCCGTAGCGAAACGGGTCTTGCTGGAGGCGCTGGCGAAGGCGGGCAGCCCGTTGGCGGAACCGCCTCCCCAGGTGCAACTGGCCAGTTTCGGTGACAACGGCATCAATCTCGACCTGGTGTTCTGGATCGACCACCCCGAAGCCAGTCAGCGCAAGCTGCGCTCGGACATCAACTGGGCCATCTGGGAGGGGTTTCAGCGCGAGGGCATTGAAATCCCCTTTCCGCAACGGGTTGTGTATCTGGCCGATGCGGCCAACAATCGCACGGATCCCAGCCAAACGAGAACCGCATGAGCGAATACCTGAATGGAATGATCGACCTGCCCTGGTGGGGCTATGTCCTGGTCACCCTGGCCTTGACCCACATCAGCATCGCCAGCATCACCCTCTTCCTGCACCGCGCGCAGGCGCATCGGGCGCTCGACCTCCATCCCATCGCCAGCCATTTCTTCCGCTTCTGGCTCTGGCTGACCACCGGCGCCGTCACCCGCGAATGGGTCAGCGTGCATCGCAAACACCATGCCAAATGCGAAACCGCCGAAGACCCGCATAGTCCGGTCATTCTTGGTCTCGGCCGGGTCCTGACGCAGGGCTATGAGCTGTATCAGGCCGCGGCTGCTCAAGCCACCACCCGCGAGCGTTACGGCCACGGCACGCCGGATGACTGGCTGGAACGCAATCTCTATAGCGGCCACCGCAATCTGGGCATCGGCCTGATGCTGATCATCGACCTCGTGTTGTTCGGCGCCATCGGCCTGACCCTCTGGGCGGTGCAGATGCTATGGATGCCGCTGTTCGCCGCCGGCATCATCAACGGCGCCGGCCACGCTGTCGGCTACCGCAACTTCGCTTGCGACGACGCCAGCACCAACATCGTGCCCTGGGGCATTCTGATCGGCGGCGAGGAGCTGCACAACAACCATCACGCCTACGGCAGTTCCGCCAAGCTCTCCAGCCGTTGGTACGAAATCGACCTCGGCTGGGGCTACATCCGCATCCTGGAGTTTTTCGGTCTGGCCAGCGTCAAGAAAGTCGCGCCCAAAGTACGTTGGGGAGAGATCAAGCACTTCTGCGACGCCGAACTGCTGCACAGCGTGGTCACCCACCGCTACGACGTGCTCACCCGCTATGCGCGCGGCATGAAACGCATCTACTCGGACGAACTCGACAAACTGCGCGCCAGTCTGCCCGAAGGCATCTCGCTGAAGCAGGCGCGCGCCTGGTTCTGCCGCAACCCGTCCAACTTGAAAGCCGACGAACGCCAGCAACTGCAAACGCTGCTGGCGCAAAGCCCGCGCCTCGACACCCTGTACCGAATGCGCCAGGAACTCATTGCCCTGTGGAGCCGCTCCACCGCCTCCAGCGAGCAGCTGGTGCGACAACTCCAGGACTGGTGCCAACGCGCCGAAAGCAGTGGCATCGAAGCGCTTTCCCAGTTCTCGTTCAAGCTACGCTGCTACGCTTGAGCGGCATGGCGCGCCAGTCTGGCGTGGTCACCATTTCTTCATCCAGCTGTCACCGCCAGGTCATCGCGTTTTCCTACCTTTGCCGCGTCACCGCAAAGAAAAGGAAAACGCATGCTCCAGGAACGCACCGGGCAGGAAGGCAGGGCCAGAAAACAGTTTCGCGTCGCCATGGCGCGCCATCAGGATGAAGTCCGCGAGGCGCAGCGTCTGCGCTGGAAGGTGTTCGGCGAGGAAATGGGCGCGCGCCTCACCACCCCGGAACCGGGCCTCGACATCGACTTCTACGACGCCTATTGCGAGCATCTGCTGGTGCGCGATCCGGACAGCGGCGAGGTGGTGGGCACCTACCGCATCCTCAGCCCCGATGCCGCCAAGCGGGTAGGCAGCTATTACTCGGAAAACGAATTCGATCTCACCCGTCTGCAACACCTGCGCTCCCGCATGGTGGAACTGGGACGTTCCTGTGTGCATGGCGATTACCGCAGTGGCGGCGTCATCACCCACTTGTGGGCCGGCCTGGCCGAATACATGTTGAAAAGCGGGCATGAATACCTGATCGGCAGCGCCAGCATCGGCATGGCCGACGGCGGCCACAACGCCGCCGGCATCTGGCACGCGGCCAAAGAGAAACATCTGGCGCCGATCGAATGGCGGGTCTTTCCGCGCTGCCCATTGCCGCTGGAATCCCTGGAAAGCGCGGCGGCGCCGGTGCTGCCACCGCTGCTCAAAGGCTATCTGCGCCTGGGCGCCCAGGTCTGCGGCGAGCCGGCCTGGGATCCGGATTTCAACACCGCCGACCTGCCCATCCTGCTGCCTTTGAGGAACCTTAATCCGGTGTACTCGCGCCACTTCCTGAAGCGGCCGTGAGTGAAACAAGCCGGTTGGAATAGTGAAGGGTAGGGGCTTCGTCAGCCGGCGCTACAATGCCCGCATGTTGTCGCCCAGCCTGAAATTCTTGCGCGTGGCCGGCCATATCCTGGTCGGCGTGTTCATCGTGCGGTTGCGTTTCCCGCCCCTGGATCGGCCGGAACGGGCGCGGCGGGTGACGCGTTGGGCGGCGCAATTGCTGGCAATCCTCGCGGTGCGGGTGCGGGTGCGCGGCGAACCGCCGACCCTGGGCGGTGCGCTCATCGCCGCCAATCATGTCTCCTGGCTGGATATCCACCTGCTCTATAGCCTGTTGCCGGCACGCTTCATTTCCAAGGCAGAAGTGCGCGACTGGCCGGTGTTCGGCCGGTTCGCGGAGGCCGCCGGCACGGTGTTTCTGGTGCGCGAGAAAAAGGCCGATGCGATGCGGGTGAATCAACTCATGGCCGAGCATCTGCGCGCGGGCGATTGCCTGGCGTTGTTCCCGGAAGGCACCACTTCCGATGGCCGCGGCCTGCTGCCGTTCTTTCCCTCGCTGTTTCAGCCCGCGGTGGAGGCCGAGGCGGCGGTGTGGCCGGTGACCATCCGCTACTTCAACGGGGATGGCACGCCCTGTGGCGAGGCGGCTTACTACGGCCAAATGAGCCTGGGCGAGTCGCTGTGGAAAATCCTGAAACTGCGGCGGCTGCATGCCCAGGTGGAGTTTCTGCCAGCCATCGCCAGCCAAGGCCTGGCCCGGCGCGATCTGGCGCGCGCCGCGGAGGCGGCGATCCGTGCTACGTTTGCCGCCACGCCCGACAGCGCACCTGGAAGCACTGCTCGTCTTCCAGCCTGAACGCGGTCAGCGCGCCGCCCCAGAGGCAGCCGGTATCCAGCGCCACCACGTCTTCCCGTACCAGGAGGCCCAGGGTGGACCAATGTCCGAACAGGATGCGCGCGTCGCAGCTTAGGCGATTAGGGAAGTCGAACCAGGGCACCAGGTCTTCCGGCGCCGTGTCCAGGCCCAGCTTGTGCTGGTATTCCAGGCTGCCGTCGAGGTGGAGATAGCGGGTGCGGGTGAGCGCGTTGGCGATGAAACGCAGGCGTTCCTGGCCGGCGAGCAGCGGGCTCCAGCGGCGCGGTTCGTTGCCGTACATGTCTTTCAGAAAGGCGCGAAAGTCGGGACCGCGTAGCGCCCGTTCCAGCTCGTTGGCATGCAGTTGGGCGGCGTCGGCGTCCCATTCCGGTGGCAGCCCGGCATGCAGCATCAGCCAGGCCCCCTCCCGGTGCAGCATGGGACGGTGGCGCAACCATTGCAGCAAGGCGCCGCGGTCGGGCGCTTGCAGGATCATTTCCAGGGTGTCCTTGCGGTGCGCCGGCACGAAGCCTTCCGCCACCGCCAGGAGATGCAGGTCGTGGTTGCCTAATACCGCCACCAGGCAATCGTCGTGCGCCATGCACCAGCGCAGCACGGCCAGTGAATCCTCGCCGCGGTTGACCAGGTCGCCGGTGATCCAGAGGCGGTCGCGGGCGCGGTTGAATTTCAGGGCGGCAAGCAGCGTGATCAGTGCCTCGTTACAGCCCTGGATGTCGCCGACGACGTAGGTGCTCATGCTTCCTCCACTCTTTGCAAAGCCATCAGTGGCTTCATTGCGGTGAGCAGGTTGGCGAACAGGTTGGCGTGTAGTTTCTCCTGTTCCGCCAGCAGGGCCTTCATCTGGTAGCGCTGCATGGGCTTGGAGAAACAGGCGGGACAGTTCTCGAAAATGACCGGCAGGCCGGCGCGGCTGGCGAAGTCGCGGGTCTGCCGTTCGCGCGCATAGACCAGGGGGCGAATCACCCGCACGTCGCCCGCATCGTTCAGGTAGTGCGCCTGCATGGTGCGCAGCTTGCCGCCGAAGAACGCGCTCATCAGAAAGCTTTCCGCGAGGTCGTCGAGATGCTGCGCCAGGGCCAGCACGCCGTAGCCGTTTTCGCGCGCGATGCGATAGAGGATGCCGCGGCGCAGGCGCGAGCAATAGGCGCAGAAGGAATCGCCCTTCATGTGTTCGGCGGCGGATTCGACGATGGGCTGGCTCTCATAGAAATACGTCACGCCCAGTTCCGCGAGGTAGCCCTTGAGCGGCGAGGGATCAAACTCGGGCGATTGCGGATCGACCGTGCAGGCCGCCAGTTCAAATTTAACAGGCGCCTTTTTTTGCAGGTGCAGCAGGAGGTGCAGCAGCGTGAGGCTGTCCTTGCCGCCGGACAGCCCGAGCAGGATGCGGTCGCCGTCGCGGATCATGGCGTAATCGCCGATGGCGCGGCCGGCGGCGGCCAGCAAGGGGCGCGAGGGGGTAACGGCCGTGGCGATCACGGCAAGGCTTTGGCCAGGCTTTCCAGGAATTTCTCGGGCGGCTCATAGCCGACCACGCGGTAGGCGGCTTCCTGGCCGGTCTTGTCCCAGAAGATGAGGCCGGGGGGGCCGAACAGCTTGAAGCGGGCCAGCAGGGCGTGGTCGTCGGCCGAGTTGGCGGTGACGTCGGCCTGGAGCAGCAGCACGTCCTTCAGGCGTGCCTGCACTTTGGGGTCGGCGAAGGTGAAACGCGCCATTTCCTTGCACGACACACACCAGTCGGCATAGAAGTCCAGCATCACCGGGCGACCGCCAGCGCCTTTGATCGCGGCATCCAGTTCTGCGATGTTCTTTACCCGCTGGAAGGTGAGCTGCGGTGCCGCCTCGGCCGCCCCGGCGATGCCGCCCTTGAACACGGCGAGCGGTTGCAGCACATCGCGGCTGCCGCCCAGCGCGCCCAGCAACAGGGCGATGCCCGCGACCAGAGCGATCAGCCCGGTGCCCTTCCAGATGCGCGACCAGCCGCTGGCATTCACCGCCAGCGGCTCCGTCGCCTTGAGATGGACCCCGGAGATGATCAGCAGGACAGCCCACATCAGCATCTGCACGAGGTCCGACAACAATGGCGAAATCAGCCAGATCGCCACCGCCAGCAGCGCGACGCCGAAGAACTTCTTCACCGCCTCCATCCAGGCGCCGGCACGCGGCAACAGGGCGCCGGCGGAGAGGCCGACCAGCAGCAGCGGCACGCCCATGCCCAGCGCCAGGGAGAACAGGGAAACGCCGCCCAGCACCACGTCGCGGGTTCGGCTGATGTAGAGCAGGGCGCCGGCCAGGGGGGCGGCGACACAGGGGCCGACGATCAGCGCGGAGACTACGCCCATGAGAAACACACTGGCGAAATGGCCGCCCTTGATGCGGTTGCTGGCCTCGGTGAAACGGCTCTGCAGGAAGCTGGGCAGTTGCAGTTCGTAGAAGCCGAACATGGACAGGGCCAGCGCCACGAAAATGGCCGCCGCGGTTCCCAGCGCCCAGGGATTCTGCATGGCATTGGAAATGAGCGTGCCGGAGAGGCCCGCCACCACCCCGGCCAGGGCGTAGGTGAAAGCCATGCCCAGAACATAGGCCAGCGACAGCAGGAAACCCTTGCTCTTGGTGATGCCCGCGCCCTGGCCGACGATGATGCCGGAGAGGATGGGGATCATCGGGAACACGCAGGGGGTGAATGAGAGCAGCAGGCCGAAGCCGAAGAAGCTGACCACCACCAGCCAGTAGTTGCCGCCTTTCAGCAACGCTTCCACCTTGCCCGTCTCGGAGGTGTCCTTGGCTGGCGCGGCGGCCGGCTGAGGCGCCACCGCGGGGGTGGCGCCGGGGGCGTTCAGGTTCAGGGTGAATTCCTGATCCTGCGGCGGATAGCAGATGCCTTTCTCGCTACAGCCCTGATAGGTGGCGGTGAGTTTCAATTGCCGCGTCCCCGGCGGTACGCCGGCCAGCTTGGCGAGGGCATTGAATGACTGGTGATACACGAACATCTTGCCGAAGGTGGGGTCGTTCTTCTCATCGGCGGGCGGCAGGTCCATGCCCGCTACCGTTACCCCGGCGGGTTGGGTGATGGTGAACTTGAGCTTGTCGCGATACAGGTAATAGTCTTTGGCGATCGTGTAGCGCCCTTCCAGACCGCCGTCCGGGCTCGGCTTCAGCGTCAGCTTGAAGGCTTCTTCCGGAGACAGGAATTGCGGTTCAGCCGGGGCGCCGCCCAGGGCATTGCCCGCCAGCGCGCGCAGGCGCGCCAGCACGTCCGCGCTTTGCTGTTGCCATCCGGCAACCGGTTTTTTGGCGGGTGTGGCCACGGCCGAGGTGGGTTGCAAGGACGCCATGCCTTCTTGCGGCGGGTAGCACACGCCGGCATCGGCGCAACCCTGGAACTCGGCTTTCAGGGTGAAGGCTTGCGGCACGCCGCCAGGGAAGGTGACCGGAATGCGGAAGCGCAGGTCGCCTCGATAGGTCTCGATGCGGCCGAAATAATCGTCCTGCTTCACTTTGCCAGCCGGCAGGGCGGGCGCGCCCAGGTTCACCCCCGAGTCGGCGCTGAACTTGAGCTTGTTCTTGTACAGGTAATAGCCCTTGGCAATCTGGAATTGCACCTCGGCGTTGCCCGGGTCCACCAGACTGGCGCTATAGATGAAGGCCTTTTCCGGTTCCAGCAAATCCTCCTCGGCGTGGGCGAGGGTGGCGAATAAGCACAGCAGGGCAAGAAAGCAACGCATGAGGGAACTCCGGTTCACGGTTGGGTGGCTAAGGCGGCCCAGCGGAGATAATCGGGGAGGCCATCGACGCCGTCGATGGCAAGAATTTCCGGGACTTGATAAGGATGGTTTTCCCGCAGAAAGGTTTCCAGCGCGGGATAACGTGCGGCCGTGGTCTTGATAATCAGGGGAATCTCCGCATCTTCCTGCACGCCATCAAGTCGATTGCCGGGCCGCCCCAAAATCGACTTGGCCCCCTCGGGGGGCGACTCGGACGTTTTTCCCGAGCCGGGGGCACCACTCTCCTGCCAGCGGTAAATTGAACGGCAGGGCGACAACACATTAACGCAGGCCGCCAGTTTGGCTGCCACCAGTTCATGCGCCAGGCGGCCGGCGATTTCGGCATTGGGCAGGGTGGTGAGAACGATGCGAAGTGCCGGGGTCGAAGACACGAGGATAGGTTATGAGTATTCGGGTTACGGGAGGGGCTGCATGGCTGGCGCTGATTATAGCCGTCGCCATTCCGGCACTGGAAATGGTGGGCATCTACCAGATCGCCCAGCGCGTCGGCTGGGGCTGGACTTTCGTCTGGCTGATCGCCGCGATCTGGGCCGGCGCGGCGCTGATACGCGCGCAACACAGTGACTTGCCGGCACGCCTGAAACAGGCGCTGGCGCGCGGCGAAAATCCATTTGATGAGGTCTGGGCCAGCGGCCGCCGCCTTCTGGCCGGCGTGCTGTTGATCCTGCCTGGCGCCGGCTCTGATCTGTTGGCCTTGTTGCTGCTGCTCTGGCCAACCGCCCGCACCCCCTCTCCCATCCCGCCCGCGACCGCTTCGCGCGGCGAGGCGGAGGCCATCGAAGGGGAGTTTCGCCGTGAGGAGTGATCCCGGATTGTCCAATAGCCGAGGCTACGGAGACGGCCCCACCTGTAGCGCCGGCGTCTCGCCGGCATCGTGGGCCTGATCAGAAGGGCCATGCCGGCGAGACGCCAGTGCTACCTGCCACCCTGGGCCAAGGGACAATCCGGGTTGATTACTGCGCCAGCCTGATGGCGTTGCGCCCCGCGTTTTTGGCGGCGTAGACGGCGTCATCGGCGCGGCGCAGCAGGACATGGCCGTTTTCATCGGGTTTCAGGGTCGCCACGCCGGCGCTGAAGGTGGTGTTGATCTGCTTCTTTTCGTAATTCAGCGGCGAGCGCGCCATCACCTGTTGCAGGCGGCCGAGCACGAAATGGGCGCCGCGCAGATCGGTTTCCGGCAGGAGCAGGATGAATTCCTCGCCGCCGAAGCGTACCAGAGCGTCGGATTTACGCATCACCGAACGAATCAGGCTGGTGAAATGCATCAGCATCTGGTCGCCCGCCTCGTGGCCATATTCGTCGTTGACACGCTTGAAGTGGTCAAGATCCAGCATCGCCAGGGAGAGGCGGGTATGGGTGCGTTGTGCGCGGGCGATCTCGCGTGACAGGGTTTGCTCCAGGCCGCGCCGGTTGAGGGCACCGGTCAACGCGTCTTCGTTCAGCATCTGGCGGGTCTCGGCCAGTTCCTCCTGCATGGCGTTGAGCGACTGGCGCGTTTCCAGGAGTTCCTGATGGCTCGATTCCACCGTGCTATGGATGCTGCCCGCCTGCATCACCACGGTGGACAGCAGGCGCAGGATTTCATTCTTGTCGCGGGAGGATTTCAGGTTGCTGACGTTCTCCGACAAGCCCTGATTTTTCTCGCCCAGGTCATGGGCCAGATGCTCGGTTTTGTCGGTGATTTCCTGCACCATCTGGCGCAGCACGGAGAGCAGGTTGATGCACGTGGGGTCATTTTTGCCGACTTCGGCTGGCGACGCCGGGCGCGGCAAACCGGAAAGTTCGTAGTAGGTACGCTCGTAGTTCTCCGGGGTCGCGGCTTCGCCGCGTTCCTTGAGCAACTGCATGACGGTCGTGCCGATGATGTTGGGGGTCTGGGCCATGATTACGGGTGAGTATGACGGCTTGGGATACGTATATCGGCATAGATTAAAGTTACTATATACATTTTATGCCCGTTTCTGACCAGGTGAAGACCTGAGACCAGGCGAACCGGCCAGCATGGCCGCCACGCCCATGCGTTGGAAAATCGGATTATCCGCGATTTGCCGATGTATTCAGCGCAGCTTGATTTCAGTCCACAGCCGGTTCAGTACTCGCCGACTTTTCCGGTCCAGGTCGCGTAGCATTTCCAGGCGCTTGATGTCCACGGTGGGCGGGAAAATAGTGGAATTCACGGCGATTTCCGGGTCGATGTAGCGCATCGCGGCGCGGTTGGGGTTGCCGGAGCCGATCAGGTTGGTCAGCTCGGACGAGTTCCGCCCTTCCAGCATGAAGTCGATGAACCGCAACGCCAGCTCCGGGCTGCGCCCGGTCTTGTGCAGCACCATCGAATCGAGCGCCAGGACGGCGCCTTCCTTCGGGATCGAGTAGCCGATGTGAAATGGCCGGCCGGCTTTCTTCGCGTCGGCGCGGGCCTGGAACATGTCGCTGGAATAGCCGTGCGCCAGCCAGATGTTGCCCACCGTCAGTTCCTTGATGTAGCTCGACGCATTGAACGCCGCCCAGTAGGGCTTGGCGCGCAGAATCAGGTCGCGCGCCCGGTTCCACTTCGCCGCGTCGCGGTCGTTGACCGAGTAGCCCAGGTAGCGCATCGCGGCGGCGATCAGTTCGCGCTGCGAGTCCAGCACCGTGACCCGGCCTTTCAACTTCGCCAGATAACGCGGCTCAAAGATCAGCGCCCAGGTGTCGGTGGGCAGGTTCAGGGCGGCGAGCTTTTCGATGTTGTAGCCAAGCAGAGTCACCGTGTAGGCGTAGGGCACGGAGTAGCGGTTGCCGGGATCGAAGAAGGCGTTGAGGAATTCCGGCTTGAGGTTTTTCAGTCTAGGCAGGCGTGATTTGTCCAGCGGCCGCAATTGCCGCGAGCGGATCAACGTCTCCACCGCGTTGCCGGTGGGCACCAGCAGGTCGTACCCGGACGCCCCCGCCGCCAGCTTGGCCAGCATTTCCTCGTTGTCGGAGTAATAGTCCCGCACCACACGGCAACCGCATTGCGCCTCGAAGCGGGCGACGCTGGCGTCGGAGATGTAGTTGTTCCAGTTGTACAGGTAGAGGGTGTCGGCGGCATGGGCGGCGCCGGCCAGGCACAGCAGCAGGAGCCAGCGCATCAGCCGCCCCCCTTCATGAAGCCCTTGTCCATCCTTGACGCCGCCACGACCAGCAGCAACGTCAGCAGCATGAGCAGGGTGGAGATGGCGTTCACTTCCGGGGTCACCGCGATCTTGATCATCGAATAGATCTGCAAGGGCAGGGTGGAAACGCCCACGCCGGCGGTGAAGAAGGTGATGACGAAGTCATCGAGGGAAAGGGTGAACGCCATCAGGAAGCCCGCCACCACCGCCGGCAAAATCAGCGGGAAGGTGACCAGGCGGAAGGTCTGCCACGGCGAGGCGCCGAGGTCGCGCGCCGCTTCGAAGATGCTTTCGTCCATGCCGGCCAGGCGGGTGCGTACGACGATGGCGACGAAACCGATGGAAAAGGTGATGTGCGCCAACACCACCGAGACCAGGCCAAGAGTCAGATGCAGCACCTGGATGAAGAACACCAGCAGCGACACCCCGAGCAGGATCTCCGGCATCGCCACCGGGGTGATGACCAGCAACACCAGCCAGCGCGGGTGGTAACGATGGATGGCCAGCCCGGCCAGGGTGCCGAAGAAGGTGGCGCAGAGGCTGGCCACCAGCGCGATGGCCAGCGAGTTGCGCGCCGCCAACTGCATTTCCTTGTCACCGAACAGCACCCGATACCAGTCCAGGGTGAAGCCCACCCACTCGGCGTTGAGGCGCGAGTCGTTGAAGGAATAGGCCACCACCACGACCAGCGGCACATAGAGGAAGGCGAAGCTGGCGGCCGCCGCCAGCTTTAGCCAGACGGGCAGCCTACGCATGTGTTCGCCTCGCTTTCCCGGCCCAGGCAGCCAGTCCGGCGAGGGCCAGCACGCACAGGGTGAGCACGATGGACAAGGTCGCGCCGAATGGCCAGTCGCGCACACCGAGGAACTGGTCCTTGATCAGGTTGCCGATCAGCATGTCGCGGGTGCCGCCGAGGATGTCGGGGATGGCGAACATGCCCAGCACCGGGATGAACACCAGGGCCGAGCCGGCAAACACCCCGGGCAGCGACAACGGCCAGGTCACCCGCCAGAAGCGTTGCCAGGCGTTGGCGCCGAGATCCTGGGCGGCGTCGAGCAGCAGCGGGTCATGTTTTTCCAGGTTGGTGTAGAGCGGCAGGATCATGAATGGCAGGTGCACGTAGACCATCCCCACCAGCACCGCGAAAGGCGAGAACAACAGGCTCACCGGCTCGAACCCGAAGGCGCCGAGCACGCCGTTGAGTGTCCGCGCCAGCGCCGCCTGCGGCCCCAGGATGATCATCCAGGCGTAGACCCGGATCAGGAAGTTGCTGGCGAATGGCAGGATCACCAGCAGGACCAGGAAATCGCGGTGCTGCTTCGGGCTCTTCGCGATCAGCCAGGCCACCGGGTAGGCCATGGCCAGGCAGATCAGGGTGGATTCCGCCGCCACCACGAAGGAACGCAGAAAGATTTCCGTGAACAGGAAATCACTGAAGAAGAACTGAATGTTCTCCAGCGTCAGGCCATGCTCGCGGCCGTCACCGGGGTCGGCCAACGGCGCCAGGCCGCCGAATTCGCCGGGAAACTGGAACGAGGCCAGCACCACGATCAGTGCGGGAACCAGGAAGAACGCAAGCAGGAAGAGGGTGGGCGGCGCGGTGACGCCTAAGCGGGTCAGGCGCTCACCGCGCTGGCTAGTAGTTCGTTCCGCCAAACCGGTGACAAATGAAACGGATGGATTTTTTCGCCAGGCTAGGCGCAGCCCCGCCGCCGTATGGGGTATACGGCAAGGGGATGCAACAACGCATGGCGGAAAAAGACGCTGTTTAACGTTATCGGTTTGGCGGAACGGACTACTAGCCATGCTTACGCCTCAGAAACCGCATCGTGGTCCCCCACATTCATGGGAATGATCTCTTCGCCCTGGATCAGTAACTCCAGGGTGATGCGGTAGGACAGGTTGATCGACAACGAATGCAGGCCTTGATTCTTGCCGCTCAAGGCATGCAGGCGCAGAGAGGGGTGCCAGGGGTTGGTTTCCAGCATGAGCAAAGTTTTCTGATACGGCTGAAGCAGTTCGGGATGGCGTTTCAGGAAACGCTTCGAGCGCCGTTCGTACTGCTCGGTGTAAATCAGGGTGTAGCTCATGGCATGGCGTCGAGTCGGGCCCGGTGTTCCTCGACCGAGCCCTTGGCAAACCGCCCCGCAGCCAGGTCGGCGCGGCTTTCCGCCAGGGCGGCATCGAGTTCGCACTCACGCAGATAGTTGTAGTGGGCGATGTCCATCACTACAAAGCGGTTCTTGCCACGTACCGAGACGATGGCTTCCGATTGATCGGCCAGGGCTGCCTCGATGGCGGAAACTCCTTTTACCTTGAGATCGTTGGCGCTGAGATGGTTCATGTCGCACTCCATAGAGAGTTATAAATAGTGCGCTAAATAATACGCTACAGAGTGCTCATGGCCTGACGGGCATGGATTGAGGCCACCCCGGATGATGAAACTGGTCGCACTTGTAGCGCCGGCGTCTCGCCGGCTCGTTCTTCTGATCAGCCCTACCAAGCAGGCGAGACGCCTGCGCTACAGCGGGGATGTGGGCTTGTTTCACATTAACCCTGGACAAAGTGTCCCGTCTCCCGTGACCAGCTCACCGTCACCCGATCGCCGACCTCGAAGAAACGGGTGCGGCCGGGGGCATCGTTGGGGCGCAGCGCCGCCAGTTCCCGGCCGTTGTCGAGCGTGACCTGATAGGTGGTGGCGTCGCCAACGTAGAGGAAGCCGCGCACGCTGCCGGGGAACTGGTTGTCACCCTCGGCGGCCGCGGCCGCGCTGATCCGGACTTGCTCCGGCCGCAGAACGAGCACGCCTTTGTCGCCAGTCTTCACTTCATTCGTGGCCGGCGCCAGGATTTCGCCCAGTCCCACCGCTTCCAGGCGCAGCACGTTGTCGCGGCGCTCGTCCACGGTGGCTTCCAGCAGGTTGCAGTTGCCAATGAAGTTGGCGACGAAGCGGTTATTCGGGAAGCCATAAAGGCGTGAAGGCTCATCCAGTTGTTCGATCCGCCCCTGGTTCATCACCGCGATGCGGTGCGACAGAGCCAGGGCTTCCGGCTGGTCGTGGGTGACGAAGACGAAGGTGACGCCGACCTCGTGTTGCAGCTTGATGAGTTCCCGTTGCATTTTCTCGCGCAACTTCAGGTCCAGTGCGCCCAACGGTTCGTCCAGCAACAACAGGCGCGGTCGGTTGACCAGGCCGCGCGCCAGTGCCACCCGCTGTTTCTGGCCGCCGGAGATTTCGTGCGGATAGTGGTCGGCCAGTTCCGCCAGATGCACTTGTTCAAGGGTTTCCCCCACCCGCTGCCGCAACTCGGCTTCACTCACCCCGGCCATGCGCAGGGAAAAGGCGACGTTCTGGCTCACCGTGAGATGCGGGAACAGGGCGTAGCTCTGGAACACGGTGTGGATGGGTCGGCGCTCGGCCGGGGTGCTCACCAGATCGCGGCCATCGAGCAGAATCTGCCCGGCATCCGGCAAATCGAAGCCGGCGATCATCCGCAGAAGGGTGGTCTTGCCGCATCCGGATGGCCCCAGCAGGGTGAAGAACTCGCCGCTATCCACGGCGAAACTGACGTCCTTCACCGCTGTGAAGGCGCCGAAACGACGGGTGAGATTGCGGATTTCGAGCAGGGCCATGGCGGGAAACTATACCCGCGGCCCGGCGCCTACGCCGCAGCCCCCGTGGCGCCGGCGGCGCCGAACGGTTCATCGAGCAGCAACACCAGCGGTTCCGGCGCCAGGGCGCGTGCCAGGGCGACGCACTGGCGCCGGCCGCCGGAAAGCTGGCCGGGATAGCGTTCGCCGAGTCCGGACAGGCCGATCAGGTCCAGCAGTTCAGCCACCCGCCGGCTTTGTTCGGCGCGGTTTTTGCCCTGCACCCGTAGACCGAAGGCGATGTTTTCCGCCACCGTCATGTGGCGGAACAAGGCGTAGTGCTGGAACACGAAGCCGACCCCGCGCGCACGCGTATGCGGGTGGTCGGCGGCCTGGCCGGCGCAGTACACGGAGCCGGAATCAGCGGTTTCCAGGCCAGCGATGATGCGAAAATGGTGCTATTGCCGCAGTCGGAGGGGCCGAGGAAGGCGACCAGTTCGCCGCTTTCAACTTCCAGGAAACCGTCGTCCACGGCGACAAAGTTGCCGAAACGCTTGTTGAGGTGGCTGACGCGGATGCTCATGATTCATGCTCCTGAAGCTCAATTCCCGGATTCCACTGCGCTGCATCCGGGCTACGAAGCTGAGAACGTAGGATGCGGTAAGGTACGAACCGCATCAAGCACGGGTGATGCGGGTTCATTTCTCCTTGTCGCGCCGCCGCTTGATCCATTCCAGCAGCAGCAAAAACAGCACGCTGGCGACCGCGAGAATCAGGGCCATGCCGTAGGCGGCGGCTTCCTGGCGTTCTTCCAGGGCATTGTAGATGAAGGTGGTGGTGGTCTGGGTCTGCCCGGAGATGGCGCCGCCGATCATCCGCGCGCCGAATTCGCCCAGGAGCCTGTCGGACTTTGGAATCGTCGGCTGCAAACCGACCGTAGCGATCCATTCTTCGCCGCTTTGTTGGGTAAAAGTCCGACTATTGCCCGGCGAAATCGTCAAAAACTGGCCTCGCCGGGGCCGATTTTCGCCGGGTTCCCACGCTCCACCGTGGGAACCCAGTCCAGGATGCTTCAGCGTCCAGAATCACCCGCGGCCCTCGCGACGCTTGAGCGTCCAAGCATGGCACCCACGCTGGAGCGTGGGTGCCAGAAACGTCTGAAAACGTACGTCCTGACCGGTCTCTGCTTCCAGTAGCGCGGGAACGCCGGAATGATGACCTTCTACCAGTGGCCATGGCGCCATGCCTTTTATACTTTCGGCCCTCGGAGCCTGTCTGTCGTTGGAATCGTCGGCCGCTTCTGGCTATCGAAGACCAAAGTCCGACAGGCTCCTCACGCAATGGATTGGGCCTTCTCATGGATACCGCTGCTTCCAGCACTCTGCTTTCAGTCATCGAACTGCTCGGCTACCGCAATCTGCGGCCCTTGTATGAACGCCTGGGCTACCGGGTACAGACCGAATTCGCCGTGCGCCGCGCGATCAGCTCGCTGCGCCGCGAGAAGCCGACGGTGATCGTCGCCGATTTCTATTTTCAGCCCGACTTCCGCGACCGCGTGAGCAATCTGGAGTCGCTGTTGGCCAGTGTGCAGTCGAATAAAGAGGTAAAGGTACTGGTGCTCTATGAGGCGGCACACCAGCACGCGCTGGACCGCTTGCGGCAACGCTTCCGTATCGACGCGGCGCTAACCCTGCCGGCGGATGAGGCGCGGCTCGAAGCCATGCTGGCGAAGTGGCGGGCATAAGCTACTATCCGCGCCCGCGAAGAATCTGACCCTGACCGTATCCGATCATGAAAACTTTCTCCCTGCTTCTCCTCGCCGCCGGCCTGCTGCTCGGTCCCGCCTACTGGATTTACGCCAAGTTCTACTCAGGCAGCCAAGCCGCGCTGGTGCCGCTGGCCAGAGTGGATGCGGCGGCCGGTACCTGGCGCTCGGTGGAATTCAAAATGACCGCGGAAATGGCGCCAGTCGGGCTGATCCTGAAATCCCAGGGCAGCTTCGCGCCGAACAGGGAAGAAAGCCGCCCACCCAAGGATTTGTATGCCGCGCTGCTTAGCCGCGAAGGTGAAAGCGCCAAGCCGCTGGGTTTCGAACTGAACGCCGGCAGCACCGGCAACAACAATCCCACCTTCAAAACGCATCTGGTGCTGTTCCAGAGCGTGAAGGAAGGCCGCTACCAACTGGCAATCCAGCCCTCCGGTCCGCCCAGCATTCCCTTGCAAAAGGTCGATCTGGAAGTGCGCCAGCACCTGCTGGAACCCAACCCCAACATCGTCATGGCCGGGGTGTTGCTGCTGGTATTCGGGATATTGGGGCTGGTGATGGTGTGACGCTGCCCCCTCACACGAGAGGGGTAAGCGAAGTAATGTAGCGCCGGCTTCCGGCGCTACATCTCAACCGCGCCGCATCGAATCAAAGAACTCCGCATTGTTCTTGGTGGCGCGGATCTTGTCGGAGAGAAATTCCATCGCTTCCAGGTCGTCCATCGGGTAGAGCAGTTTGCGCAGCACCCAGATTTTCTGCAGCACGCTGGCCTCGATCAGCAGTTCTTCCTTGCGGGTGCCGGAGCGGTTGACATTGATGGCTGGGTAGACGCGCTTTTCCGCCATGCGCCGGTCGAGGTGGATTTCCATGTTGCCGGTGCCCTTGAATTCCTCGTAGATCACATCGTCCATGCGGGAACCGGTGTCGATCAGGGCGGTGGCGAGAATGGTCAGCGAGCCGCCTTCCTCGATGTTGCGGGCGGCGCCAAAGAAGCGTTTCGGCTTTTGCAGGGCGTTGGCGTCGACCCCGCCGGTCAGTACCTTGCCGGAGGTCGGCTGCACGGTGTTGTAGGCGCGCGCCAGACGAGTGATGGAGTCGAGCAGGATGATCACATCCATCTTGTGTTCCACCAGGCGCTTGGCCTTGGCGATCACCATCTCGGCCACCTGCACATGGCGGCTGGCGGGTTCGTCGAAGGTGGAGGCGACCACTTCGCCGCGCACGGTGCGCTGCATTTCCGTCACTTCTTCCGGCCGCTCGTCGATCAACAGGACGATGAGGACAGCGTCCGGGTAGTTGGCGGTGAGGGCATGGGCGATGTGTTGCAGCATCACGGTCTTGCCGGATTTTGGACTGGCGACGATGAGGCCGCGCGAACCACGGCCGATGGGGGCGACGATGTCGACCATGCGCCCGGTCATGTTCTCTTCCGACTTGATGTCACGCTCCAGCTTGAACGGCTGGTTGGGGAATAGGGGCGTCAGGTTTTCGAACAAAATCTTGTGCTTGAGCGCCTCCACCGGGCCGCCGTTGGCCTTGTCCAGCTTGGTCAGCGCGAAGTAGCGCTCGCCTTCCTTGGGGGTGCGAATCTCGCCCTCGATACTGTCGCCGGTATGCAGGTTGAAGCGGCGTATCTGCGAGGGGGAGATGTAGATGTCATCCGGGTTGGACAAGTAGGAGGTATCCGGCGAGCGCAGGAAGCCGAAGCCATCCGGCAGGATCTCCAACACCCCCCCCCCGTAGATGCTCTCGCCGTTCTTCGCCTTCTTCTTCAGCAGCGCGAAGATGAGTTCCTGCTTGCGCATGCGGTTGGCATTCTCGATGTTGTCGGCTTCGGCCATTTCGAGAAGCTGGCTGACATGCAATTGCTTGAGTTCGGATAGATTCATGGCGTGTGGATAGGGGTAGGGCGGAGCCGGCGGGGTACCGGATGGGGAAAAACGGGGGGAGCTGGGAGAGAGACGTCCGGCAGAACACCGGACGTCGGGAAGCTAGCGGAACTTAGATGTTGCTGTCAACAAAGGCGGTGAGCTGCGACTTGGAGAGCGCGCCCACTTTGGTGGCTTCCACATTGCCATTCTTGAAAATCATCAGGGTGGGAATGCCACGGATGCCAAACTTGGGCGGGGTGGCCTGGTTCTCGTCGATGTTGAGTTTGCAGACTTTGAGGCGGCCGGCATATTCCCTCGCCACCTCATCGAGTATGGGGGAAATCATCTTGCAGGGGCCGCACCAGTCCGCCCAGTAATCCACCAGCACGGGCATGGGGGATTGCAGAACTTCCTGTTCGAAAGTGTCGTCGGTGACGTAATGAATGTGTTCGCTCATGTGGAACCTCTGAGGGATGGAAATGAGGTGTTGCCTGGAAGATCGTATGATATTGGCCGTGGATGGCCGGAGGCGGGTGCGTGACTGGCCGCTATCCTAGCGAAAAACTCATAGCGAGGAAAGAATGGCCTACGTTGTCACCGAGAACTGCATCAACTGTAAATTTTCCGATTGTGTGGAAGTGTGCCCGGTGGATTGCTTCCACGAAGGCCCGAACTTTCTGGCGATCGACCCCGAGGAGTGCATTGATTGCTCCTTGTGCGTGGCGGAATGCCCGGCCGAGGCCATTTTCGCTGAGGACGATGTGCCGGAGGAGCAGCGCATCTTTATCGCCCTCAACGCCGAACTGGCCAAGTCGTGGCCGGTCATCAGCGAGAGGAAACCCGCGTTGCCCGATGCCGATGCCTGGCTCGGCAAGCCGGACAAGCGTGGGTTGCTGAAGCGCTGAGGGTCATTTCTTCCCCTTGCGCTCCAGCGCGCTCAACTCGTCAATGACCTTGAAAGTCTGCGGGTTGCCGCCGGTGAGATAGGCCGAGGTTGTGTACTTGCCGGCCACCACGAAGGCGGGGACACCATTGAGCTTGAAGTCGCGCGTCATCTGCTGGGCGCGCATGGCTTTGCTGTCCACCGCGAAGCTGTCGTAGGCGGCGGTCAGCTTCTTGCGATTGGCGCCGTGTTTCGCGGCCCAATCGAGGAATGCGCCGGGGGGGTTGAGATCGAGGTGTTCAACATGGATGGCATTGAACACCTCGCCATGCAGCTTTTCCTGCAAACCCACCGCTTCCAGCGCGTAGTAGGCGCGCGCGAGCGGCAACCAACTCTCGTTCAGGACGCCGGGTACCCGCTTGAATACGACATTCCGGGGCAATTTTTTCACCCAGGCATTGAGTTCAGGCTCCAGATGGAAGCAGTGTGGGCAGCCATACCAGAAGAATTCCAGCACCTCGACCTGGCCGCGTTTGACCGAGGTCGGTTGCGCGGGAACTTCAACATAGTCCTTACCCCATTCGAGGGCGGTGGCGGGGGTGCTGGCGAACAGCAGGGCTGACAAGAGAGGGGCAAAAAGTTTCATCACGGCACAGCTCCTTTCACAGGTTCCTTGAACAAACGGGGTTCGTAATTGTGGGCCGACAGGGTGTCCAGGTCGGCGAAGGCATCCTCATCCCGCTCGTAAGGGCCCACCCGCACCCGGTAGAGGGTCTGCTCGGCGTTTTCCACTTTCTGGGTGGACACTTCCAGGCCCAGCAGGGCGAGGCGGGCTTTCAGCTTGTCCGCGTCGGAGGCGTTTTTCAAGGCGGCGACTTGCAGCCACCAAAGTTCCTTCGATTTCGGCGGCTCCACCGCCTTGGCCGGTTTTTCGCCGGGGAGAATGCCGTAGAAGGTGAGTGGCACGCGCGAGGGGGGCGGCTCGCGCGCCGGGGTGGGCTTGCGCTCCTGGATTGGGGCGGTGGCTTCACGGGGAGTGGCCTCGCGTGGCTTCGCCGTTGCCGCGGCCGCGGCCGGTTCGCTGGCGGCGGGCGCCATGGTGGGCTTCCTGGCCGGTTCGACCCGCGGGTCCGGGGGTACCGGGAGGGGGGGTTCACGCCCCTGTGCCACCGGCTTGAACTCGCCGGTTCGAAGGTTGAAATACCAGGCCAGGCCGGCGGCGGCGACCAGGCCGATGATCAGGCCGAGTAACAGCCCCAGGAACAGGCCGCCTGGTTTCCGGCCCCCGCGTCCGGGTTCCTCACGGTGTGCCGGTTTGGCTTCGCGTCTGGCCATGCGCTTACATCTTCTCCGGCGCGGAGACCCCCAGGAGGGCGAGGCCGCTGTTCAGCACTTGGCGGGTGGCGGCGATCAGCAACAAGCGCGCCTGTTTCAGCGCCTCGTCGGCCACCAGGAACTGGCAGGCGACATAGAGGCCATGCAAGTCGGCCGCCAGTTCCTTGAGGTAATAGGCGATCACATGCGGCGACAACTCGCGCGCGGCGGTGTTGATCGTCCCCGGAAACTCGGCCAGGCGTTTCAGCAGCGCGAGTTCCCGCGGTTCTTGCAGCAGACCGCTATCGGCATCCAGCAGGTCGCGCTCCAGTCCGCCCCAACTGTTCAGCACACTGCAAATGCGGGCGTGGGCGTACTGGATGTAATAGACCGGGTTGTCGTTGCTCTGCGACTTGGCCAGGTCGAGGTCGAAATCCAGGTGTTGTTCGGATTTGCGCAGCACGTAGAAGAAACGCGCGGCGTCGTTGCCTACTTCGTTGCGCAGTTCGCGCAGGGTGACGTACTGGCCGGAGCGGGTGGACATCGAGGCCTTCTGGCCGTTGCGGTAGAGCACGGCAAACTGCACCAGGGCCACGGTGAGGCGGTCGGCGTCGAGGCCGGCGGCGGTGAGCGCGCCCTTCACCCGCGGGATATAGCCGTGGTGGTCGGCGCCCCAGACATCCAGGACGCGGTCGAAACCACGCTCAAACTTGTTGATGTGGTAGGCGATGTCGGCGGCGAAGTAGGTGTAGCTGCCGTTCTCGCGCCGTACTACGCGGTCCTTCTCGTCGCCGAAGGCGGTGGAGCGGAACCAGAGGGCGCCGTCTTGCTGGTAGAGGTGGCCGTGTTTCTTCATCTGTTCGACCGCGCGGTCGATGAGGCCGGATTCGTGCAGCGTCTTCTCGGAAAACCAGGTGTCGAAGGTAACGCCGAATTCGGTCAGGTCGTTGCGGCAGTCACCCAGTTGCTCTTCCAAGGCATAACCGTGGATATAGGCGTAGTCGGGACCGAGCAGTGATTTGGCGTTGGCGATGAGGGCGTCGAGGTGGGCTTCCGCATCCTCCTCGGCGGCCGCCACGCCCTTCATCACCGCGGTGGTGGGGCGTTGGTAGCGATCCTGATGGAGCGCATAGATGCCATCCGCCATCGTGCTCACGTAATCGCCTTGATAGGCATTGCCGGGAAAGGGCACGACCTCACCACACAGGGCCAGGTAACGCAGCCAGGTGGAGAGCGCCAGAATATCCATCTGGCGGCCGGCGTCGTTCACGTAGTACTCGCGCTGTACCTCGTAGCCGGCCATCTTGAGCACATTGGACAGGCTGGCGCCAAATGCCGCGCCGCGCCCATGCCCCACATGCAGCGGACCGGTTGGGTTGGCGGAGACGAATTCGATCTGCACCTTCGCGCCGCGGCCAAGGTTGCCGCTGCCGTATGCGTCTGCCTGTGCCAGCACCTCCGCCGCGACACCCTGCCAGGCGGCCGGCCTGAGAAACAGGTTGATGAAACCGGGGCCGGCGATTTCGGCCTTCTCCAGCAGATCGGAAGCCGGCAGGGCGGCGATGACCGCCTGCGCCAGTTCGCGCGGATTGCGTTTCATGGCCTTGCCCAACTGCATTGCCACGTTGCAGGCAAAGTCGCCGTGGCTGGCCTGCTTGGGGCGCTCCAGTTCGACCTGGAGCGGCAAGTTGGTGGCAACCTCGGCGGCAACCTGGCGTAGAGCCTGTTCGAGCAGGGCGATGAGCCGAGATTGGGGATCGAGATAAGCGGGGGCGGGAGAGGCGGGCATAGTTGGAAAAAAGCGGGGGTAACAACAGGCGCGGAATTATAGCGGCAGGCACGCAAGCCTCGATGGCGTGTGGCGGCATTACTTTCAGACGTTTCGCTCCACACCGCCGAGACGGATCGTGGGCCGTGCCCAAACTCCGACAGGCAGCTAGTGCGGTGTCTCGCAAATACCTCGGCATGAAACCGCGCCTTTTCCCGCCATGCCGCGTAGCACCCCCTTGCCATAGGCCCAATATGGCGGCGGGGGCGCGCCTTGCCTGACGCAAAAATGCATCAATTTCATCGCGCCAAGGCATTTGCGAGACACTGCACTAGAAACTGCGATTGAATGCGCCCGCGTGTTCGTTTGCCGCAAATAGTTCCTGGCTGGCGGCTTGCAGGATGGCGAGCACCGCCGGGTGGGACAGGCGGCGTTCCACCGAGATGGCGTAGAAGCTTTCCAGCAGTGTTTCAGCCTGGCCAATGACCCGCACGCCGTCCTGTTGGCAGACTTCTCTGGCAATCAATGTGGGGGCGGGAAAGACGCCGCCACCCCCCTGGCCGAAGGCGCGCATCAAGGCGCTATCGTCAAATTCGCCGACGATGCGCGGCTTGATGTCCTGTGCCGCCAGCCAGCGCAGCAGGTGGCCGCGCAGGACGGTGCCCTCGCCGGGAAGCAGTAGTGGGGCGCCTTCCAGGCAGGCGGGAAACTCGCCCCGCAAGCGCGCGGCCAGATCCGGCCGGGCGAAAAGGCTCACGCCACATTCGCCCAGCTTGTGGCTGTAGCCTTTCACTTCGGCCGTGGCCGGCATGGGACTGTCGGATAGCACCAGGTCGAGGTGGTGGATGGCCAGTTCCGCCAGCAGGCGTGGCAGCTTGTCCTCGCGGCACACCAGGTGCACCGGCTCGGGCAATTGCATGGCGGGGGCGAGCAGGCGGTAGGCGAGGGATTTTGGCAGCACGTCGGCCAGGCCCACCCGGAACAGCAGTGGGCGGCCGCTTGGGCTGGAACGCAGCACTTCCTCCAGTTCGCCACCGGCACGAAAAATCTCGTCGGCATAGGACAGGGCTAATTCACCCAGGTCGGTGAGTTCCAGGCGGCGACCGACGCGGCGGAACAGGCTGACGCCGAGCGTGCTTTCCAGCACGGCGATCTGGCCGGACAGCGTCTGCGGGGTCAGGTGCAGGCGTTCGCTGGCGCGGGTGATGCCGCCATCCTTGGCTACGCGCCAGAAGTAGTGCAATTGCTTGTAGTTGATCACGTTCGTATTTTCCGATTGATTAGTAAGGAATATTCGAATTCTATTGATGATAAGTCCAGGCTAGGATGACGGCCTGTTATCGCTTTCAAGGAGTACCCCGATGAAACGCGTCGTCTTGTTTCTCGCCACCAACCTCGCCATCGTGTTCGTGCTTTCGATCACCCTGCGCCTACTGGGGGTGGAGCCCTATCTCAATGAAAACGGCCTGAATCTTTCCGCACTGCTGATATTCGCCGCCATCATGGGCTTCGGCGGCGCGTTCATCTCGCTGGCCATTTCCAAGTGGATGGCGAAGAAATCGGTGGGCGCCCAGGTCATCACCGACCCGCGCACGCCGAGCGAACTCTGGTTGCTGCAGACCGTCGCGCGGCAAGCGCAGGCGGCCGGCATCAAGATGCCGGAAGTGGCGATCTACGATTCGCCCGACGTGAATGCCTTCGCCACCGGCATGAGCAAGAACAGTTCCCTCATCGCCGTTTCCACCGGCCTGTTGCAGAGCATGACCCGGGAGGAGGCGGAAGCCGTGCTGGGCCACGAGGTGTCGCACGCGGCCAATGGCGACATGGTGACCATGGCGCTGATTCAGGGCGTGGTGAACACCTTCGTGATGTTCTTCTCGCGCGTGATCGGCCATCTGGTCGACAAGGTGGTATTCAAGACCGAGCGCGGCCAGGGGCCGGCGTTTTTCGTCACCCTGATCATCGCGGAACTGGTGCTGGGCTTCCTGGCTTCGATGATCGTCATGGCGTTCTCGCGCCGCCGTGAATTCCGCGCCGACGCCGGTGGCGCCTCGCTCGCCGGTCGCCAGAACATGATCGCGGCCCTGCGTCGCCTGGGCAATCTGAACCCCGCGCCGCTGCCGGACAAGATGGCCGCCTTCGGCATCGCCGGCGGCACCGGCGGCGCCCTGAAGCGCCTGTTCATGACCCACCCGCCGATCGAAGAGCGCATCGCCGCGCTGGAAGCCGCCAACGCGGGCGTGCGGCGCTAAATGGAACTCACCAGCGTCGTTACTCCCGCCTACTGGGCGGGCTTTATCGCCTTCGTCCTGGCCATGCTGGCGCTGGACCTGTTCGTCCTCGGCGGGCGTAGCGCGCACAAGGTCGGCGTCAAGGAAGCGCTGGGCTGGACCGGGGTCTGGGTGGCCCTGTCGCTGTCCTTCTGCGGCCTGCTCTGGGGCTGGCTGGATGGCACGCTGGGGCGCGAGGTGGCCAACGCGAAGGCGCTGGAGTTCCTCACCGGCTATCTGATCGAGCTGTCTTTGTCGGTGGACAATATTTTCGTGTTCATCATGATCTTCAGCTTCTTCGCGGTGCCGGAGATTCATCAGCGCCGGGTGTTGATCTACGGCGTGCTCGGCGCCGTCGTGCTGCGCGCCGTCATGATCCTGGCCGGCGCCTGGCTGGTGCAGCAGTTCCACTGGGTGCTGTACTTGTTCGGCGCCTTCCTGGTGATCACCGGCTTCAAGATGCTGATCTTCGCCGACAAGGCGGCCGATTTGGCGAAGAACCCGGTGCTGCGGTGGCTGCGCCGGCATCTACGCATCAGCCACGATTACCACGGCGAGAAGTTCACGGTGATGCAGGACGGAGTGCGCTGGTTCACCCCGCTGTTCCTGGTGCTGATGGTGATCGAGACCTCCGACGTGATTTTCGCGGTGGACAGCATTCCGGCCATCTTCGCCGTGACCACCGACCCATTCATCGTGTTCACCTCCAACATCTTCGCCATCATGGGTCTGCGCTCCCTGTACTTCCTGCTGGCCGACCTCAACGGCCGCTTCCATCTGCTCAAGTACGGCCTGGCCCTGGTGCTGGTATTCGTGGGTGTGAAGATGCTGATCGTCGATTTTTACAAGGTACCGATCGGCCTGGCCTTGGGGTTGGTCGCCGTCATTCTGTTGTCGTCGGTGGCGGCCAGCCTGCTCGCTACCCGCAACAGCAACGATAAGGGAGGCCACGCTTGAACCTTGATTCCTCGGTTGAGCGCTCGATTCCCCTCGGGAGGCCGCATGGGTGCCGAGGTCTACGCCTTCGATCACGCTCACCGTTTGGGTGAGCCCGCTTCACGCCCGATTGCGGGTCTGCCAGGGCGTCTGGCGGCGTCGCTTCTCCTAGCGGGGGGGCGGCCCCGCGTCGTCGTCGCTCCTTGCCAGCCGCCTACTCGGCCCGGTAGCGCTTGCCCTGTCCGCCGGCGGCTATCAAGTTCTTCCTCCGTCTGCCGCTATAGCGCTTCGAGCGGGCCGCTTTGCCCGCGGGTGGCCGGAGATGACCATGCAGGCACAGGAATCCGCGTTTCAGGACAGTTATCCCTACCGAGTGCTGGTGGTGGATGACGAGCCGACTCAGCGCATGTTGGAGCGGGAGATTCTGGAATCTCCCAAGTACCAGGTGAGCGAGGCGGCCGATGGCGCGGCGGCGCTGGCGATGCTGCGTGAGCAGGAATTCGACGTCGTGCTGCTGGATGTGCGGATGCCGGGCATGGATGGCAACGAGGTGTGCCGCTGGATTCGCGCGGAACTGGGAATGAGTATGTTGCCGGTGATCATGGTGACCGGCTTTGGCGGCCATGATGACCTGGCGATCAGCCTGCGCGAGGGCGCCAACGATTTCATCCGCAAGCCCTACCACCCGATGGAATTGATGGCGCGGGTGGATTCGGCGGTGCACCACAAGCGCATGACCGATCAACTGGACTCCGCCGAGGCGGTGCTGTTCGCACTGGCGCGGATGGTGGAGGCCAAGGACGAATACACCGGCGACCATTGCACTCGCCTGGCGCATAACGCGGTGGTGTTCGGCGAGGCGCTTGGCCGCAACAGCGAGGAACTCACCGCCCTGCGCCGCGCCGGGGTGCTGCACGACATCGGCAAGCTGGGCATCGCCGATGCGATTCTGCGCAAGCGCGGCCCGCTCGACGCGGACGAGTGGGCCATCATGCGCCAGCACCCCCGCATCGGCGCCGCGCTGTGCGAGCCACTCAAGAGCATGCGCCTGACCGCGCCGATCATCTGCCACCACCATGAACGCTGGGATGGCAGCGGTTATCCGCATGGCCTCGCGGGGGAGGCCATCCCGCTGCTGGCGCGGGTGTTCCAGATCGTCGACATCTTCGATGCGCTGAGTTTTTCCCGCCCCTACAAGCCGGCGCTGCCGTTGCAACAGGTGGTCGCCATTCTGGAAGAGGAAACCGCGCGTGGCTGGCGCGATCCCGAACTGATGCCGGTATTCCTCGATCTGCTCGCCCGGCAGCCGCAGTCGCTGCTGGCGCATGGTGATCTGGCGCGGGAAGCGGAAGGCCTTGGCGCCAGCCTGTTCCAGGACATCGCGCGCGGTGGTGCTCTGAACTGGGGCAGACGCGGAAGCGGGCAATGATCTTCCTTTCGGCGTATAGGGTGGGTCGCCCTTCGGGTATGTCCTCGGCGCCCATTGCGCCGGGGACGGTATCCCTTGCGGGCATCCGCCCTACCTTGGGATAAGCGGGGAGGCCAACCATGATCCACATCCTGGCGCGTCAGCAAGCCCAGAAACGACGCTGGTTCGCTGTGCTGGGCGCCTGTGTGCTGCTTTGGCTGATCGTCTCCTGGTTCGTCGCGGGGCAGCTCATGCGCCGCGCCAACGACGACCTGGTCGCCGCGGCCAGGCTTTCCAGCACGGCGCGCGCCGAGACCATCGCCAAAATCATGGGCCAGAGTATCGACAACCTGAATGGCATCGCGGCCTACATCGCGCGGGAAGAAGACATCGGCGCGAGCCTGCGGCGCGTCCCCGCCGCGCCCGCCGGGTGGACACTGGAGCAGCGCAAACAGGCGTGGAGCAAGAGCGCCGCGTTGGCCCCGCTGCATCGACATCTGTCGCAAGCGGCCAGATACCTGGGGGTGGATGCCATCTGGATCATGAATGCCCAAGGCGATGCTATCGCCGCCAGCGACATGGAGAGCCCGGCAAGTTTCGTCGGCACCCGCTTTGCCGACCAGGATTTTTTCAAGAACGCCCTCGCCGGCCAGGCGGGACATCAATACGCGGTGGAACGCAAAGCCGATACGCCCGGCCTTTTCTTCACCGCCCCTATCCACCGCGAGGGTGGCAAAGAAATCATGGGTGTGGCCGGCGTCAAGATCAACCTGCCCCACCTGGCTTACTGGGTGAATCAGGCGGATGCCTTTGTCAGCGATGAATACGGCGTCGTCATCCTCACCCGTGAGACCACGGACATGCCCACCCCGGAAATGCGCGCGCTGCCCGCCGCGCGCGTTGCCACGCTCTCCGCGGCCGCGCGCCTGGCGCGCTACCAGCGGCGCGACTTTCCGGCGCTGGACCTCGCGCCCTGGAGTGGCGCCCGCTATCCCGATGTCGTTGCCTTCGCGAAAGCCCCGGTCGTCATGGCGCGACGGGGGCTGCCCGGCATGGGCCTCCAGGTCCATGTCATGGAACGCCTGCCGACCCTCGCCGACGACGCCGGGCAACAGATGCAGCGTTTTCTGCCGCTTGCGGCAAGCGGCGTCCTGCTGCTTCTGGTTGTCGGCGGCAGCCTCATCTTCGCCCTGCTACGGCGGCAATCGGAACGCAACCTCGCCGTCTCGCTGTCCCTCCACCAGGCCATCATCGAGTCCACCAGCGACGGCATTCTGGTCGTTGATCTGAGTGGCCACGTCACCACCCACAACCAGCGCTTTGCCGATCTGTGGCGGATACCGCCCAACCTGCTCACCCAGCGCAACGACCGGGACTTGCTGGCCTTTGTGCGCGAGCAACTGCGCGGCACGCAGGGCTTCATGGACAAGGTAGCGGAGATTTACCGCGATCCCGAGGAAGCCAGCTTCGACCTGCTCGAATTCAGGGATGGCCGCGTGTTCGAGCGCCATTCCAATCCGCAACGCCTGGGTGGCAAGGTGGTCGGCCGGGTGTGGAATTTCCGCGATGTGACCCTGCGCAACCGGGCGCTGGAAAAGCTCGCGCAAAGCGAGCTGGAGCTGCAAACCATCATCGACACCGAGCCGGAATGCGTGAAATTGATCGCCGTCGACGGCACCCTGCTGAAAATGAACCGCGCCGGCCTGGAGATGATCGAGGCCGACAACCCGAAACGGGTCATCGGCAAGCAGGTGCTGGGCATCATCGCGGCGGAATACCGGGCCGCCTTTGTCACCCTTATCGAGCGCGTGTTCCAGGGCGAAACCGGCAGACTCGAATTCGAAATCATCGGCTTGAAGGGCGGCCGCCGCTGGCTGGATACCCACGCCGTGCCTTTGCGCGATCCCCACGGCAACATCATCGCCCTGCTCGGTGTGACCCGCGACATCAGCGAGCACCGCGCCGCCGAGGCCGATCGCGCGCAATTGCAGCAACAGTTGCAGCACGCGCAAAAGCTGGAAGCCATCGGTCAGCTCACTGGCGGCATCGCCCACGATTTCAACAACATCCTCGGCGCCATCCTCGGCTATACCGGCCTCACCCTCGACCGCTTCCACGAGCAGTTGCCGGAAAAGGCGGTCGGCTACCTGAACGAAGTGCAGAAGGCCGGCGAACGCGCGCGTGACCTGATCCAGAAGATGCTCGCCTTTGCCCGTGGCGGCGGCGGCGAAGCGCAGGTGCTCGACGCGCGCCCGCTGGTTCGGGAAGTCATCAAGATGCTGGCCGCCACCCTGCCGTCCAGCCTGGTCCTCAAGGAACAGATAGCGGAGGGCGTGCCCGCCGTGCGTATCGACCCGGTTCAATTGCATCAGATCCTCACCAACCTGGTGATCAATGCCCGCGACGCCAGCGGCGGCCAGGGCCATATCGAAATCGGCCTGCGCTTGAGTGTGCTCACGGGCGAGCTTTGTGACTTCTGCCACCAGCCGCTGCGCGGCGAGTTCGTCGAGTTGTCTGTGCAAGACGACGGCAGTGGCATCGCTCCCGAGGTGCTGCCGAAAATCTTCGACCCCTTCTTCACCACCAAGGAAGTCGGCCGTGGCAGCGGCATGGGCCTGGCGATGGTCATGGGCATCCTGCGTGAACACAATGGCCATGCCCTGGTGGAGACCACCGTCGGCGAGGGGCATGGCACGACTTTCCGGCTGTTCTTCCCCCCCGCCCGCGGCCATGCTCCGGAAGCCGTGGCGCCGCTGCTGGCCGCCGCTACGCCGGAGACGGGCGGGCGCCATATCCTGGTGGTCGACGACGAAGTGCCGCTTGGGCGCTTGCTCGGCGAAGTGCTCGACGCCCACGGCTACCGCGCCACGGTGCATGCTAACCCGCGTGCCGCGCTGGCGGCGTTCCAGGACGATCCCGCCGGCTTCGACGCGGTGATTACCGATCAGACCATGCCGGGCATGACCGGGATAGAACTGGTGCATGAACTGCTGGCGCTACGTCCGGCCCTGCCGGTGTTCATGGTCAGCGGCTACTCGGACAAAGTGGACGCCGAGACCGCCGAGCAACACAGCATCCGCCGCTTCTTCTACAAGCCGGTGGCCAGCGCGGCATTGCTGGCGGCGTTGCGCGAGGCGTTGCGGTAAGGCATCCGCGCGGCGCCACCCGGAAAAACGAAATCCGCTGTGGGAGCGGACCGTTTTCGTTAACGGTCATGGCGGCGAGCCTGCCCCGGAGGATGAAGCCGGCGCTACAGTAGACGCGTGCTTGTTTCACGTTAACCCGGCCGACGCACTAAACTGCGCGTCACCCCGGTTCACGCGCCCCCATCATGGTTCCTCACCTCACCACCGCACTCACCGGCCCCTTGCTGGCACTGGAACGCCAGGTCATCGAGGCGCAGGGTGATATCGAACACTGGCTGCGCCGGCAGTGGCTGGCGCATCCGGCGCCGTTCTACAGCTCGGTGGATCTGCGCAATGCCGGCTTCAAGCTGGCGCCGGTGGATACCAACCTGTTTCCCGGCGGCTTCAACAACCTGAACCCGGATTTCCTGCCGCTGGCGGTGCAGGCGGCGCAGGTGGCGGTGGAAAAGATGTGCGCGGACGCGCGCCGCTTTCTCATCATTCCCGAGAACCACACGCGCAATCTGTATTACCTGCAGAACGTCGCGGCGCTGGCCGACATCATCCGCAAGACCGGGCTCTCCGTGCGCATCGGCAGCCTGATCCCGGGCCTGTTGGAACCGCTCACCCTGGAGCTGCCGGATGGCGGCCAGCTCACCCTGGAACCGGTCCGGCGCGAGGGCAACCGATTGAAACTGGCGGATTTCGACCCTTGCTCGATTCTGCTCAACAATGATTTGTCGGCTGGCGCTCCCGCCATTCTGCAAGGCCTCGACTCGGCCCAGACCCTGCTGCCGCCGCTGCACGCCGGCTGGGCGACGCGCAGCAAATCCAAGCACTTCAGCGCCTATGACCAGGTGGCGCGAGAATTCGCCGGCCTCATCGGCATCGACCCCTGGCTGATCGACCCCTATCACGCCCTCTGCGGCGAGGTGGATTTCCAGGCGCGCCTGGGCGAGGAATGCCTGGCCGACCAGGTCGCCGCGCTGCTGGAAAAAATCCGCGTGAAGTACCGGGAACACGACATCGAACGCGAGCCCTTCGTCATCGTCAAGGCCGACGCCGGCACTTACGGCATGGGCATCATGAGCGTTAAATCGCCGGACGAGGTGCGCGACCTTAACCGCAAACAACGCAACAAGATGGCGGTGGTGAAGGAAGGCCTCTCGGTCACCCAGGTGCTGGTGCAGGAAGGCGTGCCCACTTTCGAGCGCATCAATGAAGCGGTGGCCGAGCCGGTGGTCTACCTGATCGACCACTTCGTCATCGGCGGCTTCTACCGCGTCCACACCGGCCGCCGTGTCGACGAAAACCTCAATGCCCCCGGCATGCACTTCGTTCCCCTGGCCTTCGACCTGAGCGGCAGCTTCTGCGACTGCGGCGCCCGCCCCGATGCCCCGATGAATCGCTTCTACACCTACGGCGTCCTCGCCCGTCTGGCCGCGCTGGCGGCGGCGTATGAGCTGGAGCAGACGGACCCGGAGAGGGAGGCGGGAACCCCATGAACCTCCTCTTCATCGCCGACCCCCTCGAATCCTTCAAGCCCTACAAGGACTCCACCTACGCCATGATGGTCGAGGCGGCGCGGCGCGGACATGCGCTCAGCGTGATGCTGGCGGGTGATCTGGTGTGGAAGGCGGAGTGGGTGGTGGGGCGCACCCATCCCGTCAGGCTCACCGGCCTCAGTGGCAACGGCCCCTGGTTCGAGCGCGGGGCGGCGGAGTGGCACGATCTGGCGTCGTTCGATGCGGTGGTCATGCGCACCGATCCGCCCTTCGATCAGGCTTATCTCTATGCCACCTGGCTGCTGGAAATGGCCGAGCGGCAAGGGGCGCGGGTGTTCAACCGGCCCCGCGCCCTGCGCGATTTCAACGAGAAGCTGGCGATCGCGCGCTATCCGCAATTCATCGCCCCCACCCTGGTGACCTGCCACGCCGACCTGATCCGCGAATTCCTCGCCGAACAGGGCGACATCGTGGTGAAGCCGCTGAACGCGATGGGCGGCGCCTCGGTATTCCGTCTTCGCCTGGACGACGCCAACCTGGGCGCAATTCTGGAGACCATCACCCGATACGGGCGGGAAACCGTGATGGCGCAGCGTTATCTGCCGGAGATCAAGGAGGGCGACAAGCGCATTCTGCTGATCGCCGGGCAGCCGGTGCCTTATTGCCTGGCGCGCATTCCGGCGGAAGGCGAGACGCGCGGCAACCTGGCGGCCGGAGGCACCGGGGTAGCGCGGCCGCTTGCGGCCCGCGACTGGGAAATCGCCCGCGCCCTCGGCCCCGGCCTGCACGACGCCGGCCTCTTGCTGGTGGGCCTGGACGTGATCGGCGATTGCCTCACCGAGGTGAACGTTACCAGCCCCACCTGTTTCCAGGAAATCACCCAGCAGACCGGCTTCAATGTGGCGGGGATGTTCATGGATGCGCTGGAGCGAGAGGTCGGCGGTGCGGCTTGAGTTTGTAGGCCGCGGCCTTTGGGCGCTGCTGCTCGCCCTGTTCCTCAGCGGTTGTGGCGAGCGCCTGCACAAGCAGCAGTCCTATGTGTTCGGTACGCTGGTGGAAATCACCCTTTACGGCGAGGCGCGGGACAAGGCGCGGCGGGTGACCGATCAGGTGCTGCGCGATTTCGACGCGATGCATCAGACCCTGCATCCCTGGCAGCCGGGGCCGCTGGAAACGCTCAACGGCCTCCTGGCCAGGGCGGCGCCGGGCCAGCCGGCGCAAGCTCGGATTACGCCGGAATTGGCGGCCATGCTGAGCGACGCGGCAAGACTGTCGGAACAGTCAGAGGGGCTGTTCAACCCGGCCATCGGCAATCTGGTGCGTTTGTGGGGCTTCCATTCCGATACCTTCACGCCGCGCCTGCCAGACCCCGCCGCCGTCAAGCGCCTGGCACAAGCGCAGCCGAGCATGAGCGATCTCAAGCTCTCCGGCGTCAAGCTGGAATGCGCCAACCCGGCGCTGCGTCTGGACCTGGGCGGCTATGCCAAGGGTTATGCGCTGGACCGGGCGGCGGCCACCCTGAAAAGCCAGGGGGTAAACAACGCGCTGATCAATATCGGCGGCAACATCCTGGCCCTCGGCAGCAAGGGCGGATCAGCCTGGAAGGTGGGCATCCAGCACCCGCGCCGGGCCGGTGCGCTGGCGACACTGGAACTGCGCGACGGCGAGGCCATCGGCACCTCTGGCGACTATCAGCGCTACTTCGAGTTGGGCGGCAAGCGTTATTGCCATCTCATCGACCCGCGCACTGGCTGGCCCGCCGACCGCGTCCAGGCGGTGACGGTGATTGCCCATGGGCGCCACGCCGGCACCCTGTCGGACGTTGCCAGCAAGCCCCTGTTTATCGCCGGGCCTGACGGTTGGTCGCGGATGGCGCGGAAAATGGGCATCGACGAAGCCTTGTTCATCGCCGCCGACGGCGGCATCAGCGTGACGCCCGCGATACAGGGCCGCCTCACTTGGGAGAAGCCGGCGCCCGCCGTGAAGGTGGTCGCGGATTGATGCGCCGCCTTGTAGGAGCGGACCGCGTCCGCGATGGCAACGCCAGCGATCGCGGAAGCGATCCGTTCTTACGAAAGCATTTGGCTCCGCGGCTATAGTTCACCCCTTATCTGAACCAGAAAAGAGACCGCCATGTATTCCTGGAAAAGTCATTTCGCCGTACTCGCCGACTATCAGCACTGGGCCAACGAGGTGCTGTTCACTTCCCTCGACCGTCTGCAAGCGGAGGTCATCGACAGCGACCAGGGGCTGTTCTTCAAGAGCATTCACCACACGGTCGATCACCTGCTGCTGGTCAGCCAGGTCTGGCTGGCACGTCTCCAGGGTGAGCACCTGGAAGTGAACTACCAGGTAATCAACCACCCCGATTTCCGCGAGCTGAAACAGACTTTGCGGCGCGAGACGCGCAAGTTGCAAAGCTGGCTGGAAGCCCAGCCGGGCGATTTTTTCGCGGCGGAAATCCACTTTTCCGGCAGCGATGGCAAGCCACGCGGCATGTGGGTACGGGAAGCCCTCACGCATCTGTTCACCCACTATGCGCACCATCGCGGCCAGATCTCAGCGGTCATCACCCGCCTGGGCGGCCCCTGTCCGGAAATGGATTTCGTCTATTACCGGCGTGAGATGGACAAACTGCTTAGCGAGATCAGGTAGGAGCGGACCGCGTCCGCTCCTACGACGCTACGTTATCGGCTTAACCACGGCTCGATCAGCTTTTCCAGCCGGCCCCTGTGCACCTGGCCGGCAATGCGCTGGCGGATGACACCCTCGCGGTCGACTACAAAGGACAATGGCACCCGATCCACGCCTCCGAAAGCCTGCATCACTGGTGGCGTTGCCAGCGGCGCCGGGAAGGTAAAACCGTTGGCGCGCATGAACGCATCGACCTCGGCCTGGGTTTTATCCAGGCTGTAGGCGACAATCTCAAACCCGCGCGAGCGGTTGGCCTGGTAGAACGCCTGCATGGCCGGCATTTCGTGGCGGCAGTAAGGGCACCAGGTGCCCCAGAAATTGACCAGCACCACCTTGCCATGCAGATCGGACATGAACTTGCCGGCCTGTAGCGGCACTTCCGGTGCCGGCTGGTTCTGTTCCGTCACCCACGCCGGGGGGCGGAACCACAAGTAAGCGATCAGCCCGATCAGAATCCAGGCCACCGGGCTGGGCTTCAGTTTTTTGAGGAATTCCTTTGTCATCGTCCCACTCCGATCGTCCCAAAATTGTGCTCAAGCGGCCCGCTGCCAGCGAGGTTGCCAATAGGCCGGCCGCGCCTTCCACCGCATCTTCCAAGTTTCGGCCTCCCAAGCTGGGCGATCGGCGTGCCGGCAAGCCCCGCCCCGCCGCGCCGGCGGAAGCCGCCGGGCAGCAGGATAAACCGGCCAGGAAGCCACACCCAACCGGCAAGCGGGAGGGTGCCCCTTCCCCAGAAGGGCGAGGGAGAGAAAACCGCCTGCCCACAGGGATGCGGGGAGCACCGGCACGGCAGCGTTTTTTCGTCTCCTGCCCGCGCGGCCTGGAAGAGCAACTGGCGCGCGAACTGGCGGAAATCGGCGCCGGTGACCAAATGCCGGCGCGCGGTGGGGTGATCTTCCTGGGGGACATGACGCTGGCCTGGAAGGTCAACCTGTGGAGCCGCCTGGCAATTCGCGTGCTCTGGCAGGTGGCCGAAGGCCACTATCGTAGCGAGGACGACCTCTACGAAGCCGCGCTGGCCATCGACTGGCCCAGTCTGTTCGATGTCTCGCGCACGATTGCCGTCACCACCGTGGGTAAATCCAGCCCCCTGAAAAGCCTCAACTTTGTCACCCTGCGGATCAAGGATGCGGTGTGCGACCGCTTCCGCGCCGCCGTCGGCGAACGTCCCAGCGTGGAGACCCGCGACCCGCAAGTTCCCCTCACGTTGTTCCTGGCCGAGGAGCGTTTCACCCTCTACCTGGACCTCTCCGGCACGCCGCTCAACCGCCGCGGTTACCGGGTCGAGGCCGCCGTAGCACCCCTCAACGAAAACCTGGCGGCCGGGCTGCTGAAACTGGCCGGCTGGACCCCGGATATCCCGCTCTACGATCCCATGATGGGCGGCGGCACTCTCCTGCTGGAAGCGGCCCTGATGGCGCTCAACATCGCCCCCGGGATCAATCGCCACTTCGCCTTCGAGAACCTGGCCAATTTCGACATGATCGAATGGCAGCGCCTGCGCAAGAACGCCCAGGCTGCTGCGCGGGAGCCGCATCCCCTGGCCATCTTCGGCTCTGACATCGACCCGCTGATGGTGCGCGCCACCGGCCTCAACCTGAAAGCCGCCGGGGTGTTCGACTGCGTGCGCCTGATGGAAGCCGATTTTCTCAACGTCGACCCGCCGCTGCCCGCCGGCCTCATCGTCAGCAACCCGCCCTACGGTGTGCGGCTGGGCAGTGAGGACGATCTGGTCGCCTTCTACCACGCGCTCGGCAACAACCTGAAACAACACTTCTCCGGTTGGACCGCCTGCATGATCTCCGGCGACCCCGAGTTTCCCAAGGCCATCGGCCTCAAGGCCAGCCGCCGCACCCCGCTGTTCAACGGCCCGCTGGAATGCCGACTGTATGAGTATCGGCTAGTGGCGGGAAGCAACCGCTAGCAGCCTGGCGGCCATCCGGCCATGATGGTTAGGCAATTTTTGTAAATTAGGATTTGCTAATCTACTTATATTCAATAAAATAGATGCGTCGGGCTTGTTCTGGCTGCAAACACAACAGCAGATGCGCCAAACGGACATCCCGATCTGAGCCGCGTTACCACAGCGCAACCTGTTAGGGGCGACGTTCCCCAGCCAGCGGCTCTGAACACAAAAAAGCAAACGGGCGGTTCAGGCAATTTTTCATCGGGGATCGGTCCGCGTGTCGTTCCCGGATGTGCCGTGCCACGCAGTCACGGCCAGTATGAATCGGATTTACGGGAAACATGCGGTCGGCAGCATGGCAACCCGCTCGGGGGGGGTTACCGGCTTGTGAGTGAGGAAGAACGCAGTCCACCGAGAGGCTGTGGGTATCTACCGAGGAGACAGAAAAATGGAAAGGTCGCAGCCGTATTCAAGCCTCAGCCACACGGCAAGGCCGGCGCCCGTGAACAAATTGCCGATTGCCCAGGCGCGTATACCGGAAACCCTGCGCCGGCTGGCCTATTTTCAGGCCTGGCCCGATGAGAGCCTGGAACGGCTGGCTTCGGGCACCAGCATCCTCCATCTCCCAAAACACAGCGCGGTGGCGCGCAAAAACGAGCGTTTGGAAGCTTTGAATGTGGTGGTCAGTGGGCTGATCCGAGTGTTTATCCCGCTGCCCAACAATATGGAGCGTGTGGTCTCTCTGGTGGGGCCGGGCGACAGCCTGGGCGAGGCCTGCCTGATCCTCAAGCAGGCCTGCCCGTACCACGCTGTCGCGGGCCGCGATAGTCATCTCCTGGCCATCGATGCTCGAGTGTTCCGGCGTGAGCTGAGCCTTGATATCGCGCTTACCCGACAGACCCTGGAACGGGTGTCGCAACGCTTCATGGAGACCCTGCGCGACACCGAGATCTGCGCTCAGCGTTCCAGTGTGCTGCGGGTTGCCAGCTATCTGCTGCTACATCGTCCGACGTCGGAAGACCTGGGCTTCACCTTTCGACTTCCGGCCCGCAAGCAGGATGTCGCCGCCAAGCTGGGCCTGACCCAGGAGACGTTTTCCCGGGTGCTGGGCTTTCTCGACAAACAAGGCCTGATCCAGGTAAGCGCCGGCCTGATTCGCATCGAAGACGCGGACAAGCTGGCACGGATCACCTCGATGAAGGACTGCAAAGAAGCGGGCCAGTAGGCGGGAAATTTGATCGGCATCAACAAAAATTTAGAGCAATTCATACTAACCGACGCGCCTGCTTATCCTTCGCCGACTCTGTGGATAAGTGGGGAAGATCGCCACACCAGAGCGGCTCGGTAGGCAGGGCACGGTGAGTGAATTCACCGCGCTCTACAGTGCATCAGCATGGAGGAGACCATGAATATGAAGAAGCAGAAAGCAGTCGTTGCAGCCGCCTTGTGGCTGGCAACGGGCATTGCCGGCGCGGCGGAAACCGCCGCGCCGGTTTGTCTTATCGCCGGTTGGGAGAATCCGCCCAGCGTTTGTGCGGCGCATACCAAATCCATCGCCGCCACCTGTTTCATCTGCCACGGCCCCAACGGCAAGAGCAGCGCCGCGATTCCTGGCCTGGCCGGCCAGGACAAGGCCTATCTGATCGCCGCCATGAAGGAATACCGGGAGGGCAAGCGGGAGTCCACGGTGATGAAGAAATACGCTCTGGGCTATGACGACTCGGAGTATGAATCGCTGGCCGAATTTTTCGCCGCGATCAAATAACCTCGGAGAGACCAACCATGACGCTGCATCGCCGTGATTTTCTGAAATACGCGGGCGCCGGCCTGGCCGCCTCGCTGCTCGCGAGGCCCGCTTTCTCAGCCACAAGTGGAAAACCCCACGTAGTGGTGGTGGGCGCCGGTTTCGGCGGCGCCACCTGCGCCAAGTACCTGCGCATCTGGGACCCGAACATCCAGGTCACCCTGATCGAACCAAGCGACAAATTCTATTCCTGCCCCATGTCCAACTGGGTGCTGGGCGGCCTGCGCACGATGGACGATCTGATCAAGAGTTACGACCATTTGCCCGGCTACGGCATCAAGATGGTGCGGGACAGCGCCATCGGCGTCGATACCGACCAGCGCGTGGTGGCCACTCAGAACGGCGGCAAGATCGCCTACGACCGTCTGGTGTTGGCGCCGGGCGTCGAATTCATGACCGATTTGATCGAGGGCTATGACGCAGCCGAGGCTGCCGGCAAGGTCACCCATGGCTACAAGGCGGGGCCGCAAATCGTGCTGCTGCGCAAACAACTCGAAGCGATGCCCGATGGCGGCGTCTTCGTCATCGCCAGCCCGCCGCCGCCCGGGCGCTGCGTCTCCGGCCCCTATGAGCGGGCCAGCCTGGTGGCCCACTACTTCAAACAACACAAGCCGAAGTCCAAGATCATCATGCTCGACGGGCACTTCGACGTGGTTTCCAAGGGCCCCATGTTCAAGGCCGCCTGGAAGAAGTTTTATCCCGGCATGATCGACCATCGCCCGTACAACCTGGTGACCAAAGTGGACCACGCCAGCATGGTGGTCACCAGCGAATTCGAGGACGTCAAGGCCGACGTCATCAACATCATCCCGAAACAGCGCGCCGGGGCCATCTGCGGCCAAGCCGGAGTGCGCGCCGATACGGCCGGCGTCTGGTGCCCGGTGAACGGCGTGACTTATGAATCGCCCAAGGTGCCGTTTGTGCATGTCCTGGGCGACTCGGTGGCCTCCAACATGCCCAAGTCGGCACATGTATCCAACAACCAGGCCAAGATTTGCGCCGCCGCCCTGGTGGAACTCTTCAACGGCCGTGAGCCGGACCCCTATCCGGTGATCGGCAGCACCAGTTACTCGGCCACTTCCGACCACACCTCGGGGCCGATTGCCGTGGTGATGCGCTACAACCCGAACAAGGAGGCCTACATCCGGCAGCCGGGCGGCGGCGCTTCCCTGGAAAGCGACGAAGTCAACTTCGAATACAACAAGGCCTGGTTCGAACACATCTGGGCCGACACCCTGGGCTGAGCGCCCAGACCCCCGCGCGTGGGAAGTGCGCGCACGGGGCGCGGGCAGGTCCGTCCGCGACAAACAGAACAAGTCGGGTTGGCGGCTACATCGCCAGCCCGATGCGGGGTACCAGGCACCGCCTGGTTTGTTTTACCGTTTTGTGAGGAGACGCAAAATGCTATGCAAAAACCTGGAAGAAAAGTACAGCCCCATGTATCACCTGGCCGCGCTCGGCTCGGGCGGCTTGTCGATTTCATTCTTTCTGTACCTCAATTTTTCGCTGCCGCATGAGTCCGGCATCATTTCGTTTGATCAGCTCTGGCCGATATTGACGGGAGGGCTGAGCCTGAAATCGCTGTCCGTTGGGCTCTGTCTCGCCATTACGCTGATACTCCTAGCCACCCACTTCACCTTGATGGTCTGGAACACGCGTGAGTTCAGCCTGTACAAGAAGACCAAGGCCTACGCCGATCTGCGCAATTCCAGCGGCGAAATCAGTCTGATGGTGGTGCCGCTGACCATGGCCATGACGGTGAACGCTTGCTTTGTCTCAGGCTCGCTGCTGGTACCGGGGCTGTGGGAATACATCGAGTATCTGTTCCCGTTCGCGATGCTTGCCTTCCTCGCCATCGGCGTGTATGCGATGCGTATCCTGGGCAACTACTTCACACGCATGTTCTTGCAGAAAGGCTACGACTTCGAACAGAACAACAGCCTGGCGCCGATGATTTCCATCTTTGCCCTGGCCATGATCGCGGTGGGCCTGGCCGCCCCCGTGGCCATGAGCCACACGCGGGAAATCGTCGCCATCTCTTTCGCTCTGTCGTCCTTCTTTGCCACCTCTGCCACCTTGCTGATGTTCGTCATGCTGGTGATCGGCTTCAGCACGATGTTGACGCACGGCATCCGCTCCGCCGCCGCGCCCAGCCTGTGGCTGATGATCCCGATCACGACCCTGTTGGGCATCACCTTCATGCGCACGGCCCATGGCTTGCATGAGTCCTTCGACGCCCATGTCAGCCCAGCCGACAATCTGGTCGTGCTGATGGCGCTGTTCTCCATCCAGTTGATGTTCGGCATGCTCGGCTACGTGATCTTGAAGAAGATCAACTACTTCCGCGACTACATCCATGGCGACAAGTGCCATGCCACCACCTTCGCCCTTATTTGTCCGGGTGTGGCCTTTCCGGTGTTCGGTTTGTTCCTGGTCAAGTTCGGCCTGTTGGGCAACGGACTGATTTCGATGTGGACGCCGGCCCACTATCTGTTCCTGCTGCCCTTCCTGCTGATTCAACTGAAGACTTTGCAGGTTCTGTTCATCCTGTTGCGTCGGCTGCAATTCACGTCCGCCCCGGTGCGGAACAACGTGGCCAACATGCAGGCCGCCTGATCAACTTCCCTGAGGGGCTGTCCATCATGAATAACCAGAACATTCTGGCTGCACTGGCGGGCGCGCTGCGGCGTTGCCGGTCGCTTGCAGGGAATGGCCATGCGGCGCGCCCGGCGCCTTGCATCGCATCCCGCCAGCACACCCATAATTGTTCAAGTTATTCATGGACAGCCCCTTAATGGGTGGGCTTGCGCGGTCCACCCGCAGCACAACGGCGTATCGGCATCGCCCATTTTTATGCCGCTTGAACCTGAGGAGATTCAAATGAAAAGGTTGGCCCTGTTTTCCTTGCTGGTTATTCCTGTTGCGGCCTGGGCGGCGAACCCGCTGACCGGCGATCAGGTCAAGTCCCTGATCGCCGGCAACTCCGCCGCCGGCTTCGCCGATGCCCTGGGCAAGAACTACACCGCCTATTACTCCCCGGAAGGCAAACTCACGCAGGTGCTGGAAAACAAGAAACGCCGGCAAGGTACCTGGAAAATTACCGAGGACGGCCATTTCTGTACTCAGTTTCCGACCGAGCAGCCACGCTGTACCCGCGTGCAGCCCTCGGAGAAAGGCGAGTATCAGCGGGTGAAGGATGACGGCATGGTTACCAACACCTTCAAGAAGTTCTACAAGGGCAATGCCTACAAGTATTGATCTCGCGCGGCGGCTTTGTTTTACGCACCGTTTACCCGCGGCGGGCCTTTGAACAACAGAGGCCCGCGGCCGAGGCGAGGTTGGGCGGGGTTGGGTAAGGACAGCTGAGCAGGCTCTACAGCCTGTGCCGTTCAGCAGGCCGGCACGATTTCGCTGTACTTGCTCAGCGGCAGCGCGATGGTTTTACCCTCAACCGGCTGCCGGTAGCCGCCGGGGCCATAGCGGGCGTTCAGGTCACCCTTGTAGGTTTTGAAGAAACGCCTGATGTAGTCCATGCCCAGGATGCCGTCGGCGCTGAGTTCGTCGCTGACCGGGTCGTAGGCCAGGCGGACCGGCAACAGCGGGAAGGTCGCCGGGCCGGTCACCGGTCTGGCGCCTTCGGCCGGGTCAAATACGCTGGCGTGGGCGCAGCAGACGATGCGGCCGGGAGCGCCGGCCAGTTCGCTGCCCTCGGCGGCGTAGCGCATGTAGCTCACCTCCGGCTGTGGGTAGCTCATCTGATGGGTGCATATCGCGACGAAGGCAACGATATTCCCGTTCGGCCCGACCCCACCAGCCCAGTCATATTCGTCTTTCTCGCCAGCGAGCTTGGGGTTGGCCTTGCTGGTCTTGTCGCCCAGATTGATCAGGAAACACGGCACGCCCGCCACCGGGTAGGCGAACACCATGGCCTCTCCGGTCGGAATTTCTGTTGCCTTGAGGGGAATGCCGATCTTGTTGGTCAGCTTGGCGGGCGGAAATGCCTCGAAGCTGCCGGCGAGAACCAGGTTGTCCCAGTTGGCCAGGGCCAGCGCGGCGCCGCCGGCACACGCCTTCACGAATCCACGTCTATCCATTTGCTTATCTCCAAAAAAAAGCCGCCCGTGGAGGCGGGCGGCTGAACTGCATAGGCTGCGATTACGCCTCGAACATGTCGCGGTACATACCACGTGCCCATTCCAGCGTGGCCTGGCCCTTGGCGGAGTCGCGGCTCTCGAAGGTTTTGGTGTCCTTGGAGAAGCCGGTGATGGCGTCTTTCTCGGCGCTGTAGTCGTAACCGGCATCGACGCTGATGGCTTCCATCGGGTCGCCGTTGACCATCGAATAGCAGAGGGTGCGAGGGCTGATCCAGGCGATTTCCTTGCCCTGGGCGCGCGCCGCCAGCACTTTGGCCATGAAGTGGCCCTCGGTGTTGGAGGTGTTGGCGCTCTTGGAGTAGGGATGCGGACGCGAGTCGCCGGTCACGTAGACGTGGGGATCACCGACGATGTTGTAGAAGCGCGTATCGATGTTGGCTTCTTTCTGGTTGCTCTTGCTCTCCGGCGCCATCAGGCCGAGTTGCTCGATCAAGGTGGAACCGCGCACGTTGGCGTAAATCGCCGCGTCGTCGAATTTGTACTCGTCGAACTCGGTCTTGATGATTTTCTTTTCCACGTCGACGCCCATCACGGCCTTGGACGGCAGCCACTCGATGTAGTCCTTGAAGAGTTCGTTGAAGGCGGCATGAAAGCCTTCTTTCTTGATGGTGATTTCCGGGTTGGCGTCCAGCACCAGGATTTTGCCCTTGACCTTGTTCTTCTTGAAAGTGGAGGCAAGCAGACAGGCGCGCTCGTAGGGGCCGGGCAGGCAGCGGTAGTTGCCAGAGGGTACGGTCTGCACGAACACCCCACCCTCGAAGTCACGCACCTTGCGGTTGATGCTGACGTGCTCGGTGGGAGAAATGAAGCCGCCTGGATAGGTCTGGCGCAGCGCGGTCATCACCCCCACGTCCTTGACGCCGATCTTGTCGTAGTCGTAGGAGATGCCGGGGGCCAGAACCAGGAAGTCGTAATGGATGTCGCCTTCGCTGGTGGCCAGGGTGCGGCTGGCGCGATCCAGGCCGGTGACGGTGGCGTTGAAGTAGATGTAGTCGTTGTTGACGGCGGCATCCATGAAGCTGTGGCCGGCCAGAAACTCGAGGTTGATGAGGCCGGCATACCACATGTTGCTGGAGAAGCAGGACGAGTACATGTCGCGCTTTTCCACCAACACCACGTCAAATTTTGGGTATTCCTTCTTGGCGTACTTGGCGATGGTCAGGCCGGAGGTGCCGCCGCCGACGATTACCAGGCGGGGCCCCTTGGCTGGCGGCAGAGCGGCTTTCATGCCGGTAGCGACGGACGCCGACTTGCCAGATTCGGCGACCGCCGAACCCGTGACACCGGTGGCGCAGCCGGCGGTGCCGGCGGCCAACATGGCGCCGCCCATTTTCAGAAAATTGCGACGATCTAAATTCTCGTTCATGGATACTGTCTCCTCGTAGGGTCAAAAAGCGTCGAGATAGCGCGGGGCCATTCCGACGACATGCATCGGGCGAGGTCGAATCCACAAGTTGGGCGGACCGACGCCACTCAGACACATCGTAGCGAAGCCAAGGTCAAGGCTGGGTTGCTGGAAGGTTAAGGAAAAGTAAAAAAGCCGGGTTCTCTGAGCTTGTCGGACTTTCTTGTCTGGTTGCGGCGCTTAAGCAAAGTTACTCCAGCCCGTAGCGCTTGATCCGCCGCCACAGGGAAACCCGGTCTATGCCGAGGATATCGGCGGCCTGGTTGCGGTTGCCGCCGGTGTATTCCAGCACCTGGGCGATGTGCGCGGCTTCGTTCTTCTCCAAGGTTTGCAGTTCGCCGCTTGGCGCCGAGGCCACCCGTACCGTGAGGCTCTTCAAACTTTCCGGCAGGTGCGCGAGTTCCAGTGTGGTGCCGCGCGCCAGGGCGACACCCCGTTCGATCAGGTTGGCGAGTTCGCGCACATTCCCGGGGTAGTCGTAACGAGTCAGCAGGCGCAGTGCGTCAGGGGCGATGTCGGCCACCGGCTTGCCCATCGCCTGGGCGAATTTTTTCAGGAAGTAGTAAGCCAGCAGCGGCACGTCATCGCGCCGCTCGCGCAAGGCGGGCAGGGCGAGGTTGATGACGTTGAGGCGGAAGTAGAGGTCGGCGCGGAAACGGCCATTGCCGACACTTTCCTGAAGATCGCGGTTGCTGGCGGCGATGAAGCGCACATCCACCGCCACCGGCGAGGTCGAGCCCACCCGCAGTAGTTCGCGCTCCTGCAACACGCGCAGCAGCTTGACCTGCATGGCCGTGGTCATCTCGGTGACTTCGTCGAGGAACAGGGTGCCGCCTTCGGCCATTTCGATGAGGCCGCGCTTGACCCGGTCGGCGCCGGTGAAGGCGCCCTTCTCGTGGCCGAACAGTTCGTTGGCGAGCAATTCCGCTTGCAGGGCGCCGCAGTTCACCGCCACGAAGCGACTGTTGGCCCGCCCGCTGTGGCTGTGGACATAACGCGCCAGCAATTCCTTGCCGGTGCCGGATTCGCCGCTGACCAGGACATTGCAGTCGGTCGGCCCAACCTGGCGCGCGGTATCGAGCAGCCGCAGCATCGCCGCGTCCTGGGTGACGATGTTGGGGCCGCCCTCGTAGCCTTCGATGCGTCGTTTCAGGGCGTGGTTTTCACGTTTCAGCAGCACCACATCGAGCGCGCTCTTCACCACCTGGCGCACTTCGTCGAGGCGGTAGGGCTTGGCGACATAGTGAAAGGCACCCTCCTTCATCGCCTCGACGGCGGAATCGAGGGTGGCATGGCCGGTGATGACGATCACCTCGCAGTCTGGTTGCCGTATTTTCGTGCGCCGCAACAGGGCCAGGCCATCCACGCCTTTCATGCACAGGTCGGTGAGGAGCAGGTCGAATTCGTGCTGTTGCAGCGCCTGCAAGCCGGCCGCGCCACTCTGGCAGGCAGTGACTTCGTAGCCTTCCTTGCGCAGCAGGTGGGAGAGATTCTTCAGGGCGGCGGCTTCGTCATCGACTACGAGGAGGCGGGCGGGGGTCATGGCGTCTCCCCACACGGCAACCAGAGAATGAAAAGGGTGCCGCCGCCGGGTGGGCTGGTTACGGCAATGGCGCCGCCATGTTCCTGGACGATCTCGCCGACGATGTAAAGCCCCAGGCCGGTGCCCTCGCCCGGCGCGCGGGTGGTGAAAAAGGGGTCGAATACCTGGCCGATGCGTTCAGGCGGGATACCGGGGCCGTCGTCGCGGAAGTGGATGAGCACCGCGCCGGCCGTTTTGGTCAGGGTGCCCAGAGGCGTGCCGAGTATCTGCGCCGGTCCCGCCACCATCTCGGCTGGCGGCCAGTCGCGCGGCCCGGCGGGCGCGGCCTCGATGTGGATATGGACACGCTCGCCGCCCGCGGCGAGCGCGTTCTGGATCAGGTTGATAAACACCTGCTGCATCCGTTGCGGGTCGATGCACAGCTTGAGTTCCCCCGGCACATCCAGGCTGACCGTGTCGTCCGCGGGCAGGCGCGGGCGCAGCAGCAGCAGGCTCTTTTCCAGCACCTCACGCAACGGCGTGGGGCGGTTATCGTGTCCAGGCCGGCGGCTGTAGTCGAGCAGGATGCGCACGATCTGGCGGGCGCGTTCCGTTTCGTCGTCGATCTGCCTGAGCCAGGAACGCAACGCCGCGCGCGCCGCATCCGGTAGCGACTCGATTTCTTCCAGCGCGATCTGGGCGGCCCCGGAAATATTACCGAGCGGATTGTTGAGTTCATGCGCCACGCCGGAGGCGAGCGTGCCCAGCGAGGCGAGTTTTTCCGATTGCAGCACCTGGCGGCGGCGCACTTCGAGTTCTTCCAGCATACTGTTGAGCGCCTGGGTGAAGGAGACGATCTCGCGGTCATTCGACACCATCGAGAAGGCGCGGAACTGCCCTTGCGCCAGGGGTTCCAGTTGTTTTTCCAGTTGCCGCAGCGGGCGCCCCACCACGCGAAACAGCACCTGGCCACCCGCCAGCGCCAGCAGCACTAGCACCCCCACCGACCCAAGCAGGGTATGGCGCGATTGCCGCACGCTACCACTCAGGGCGGTGCGTTCACGCGCCGCCAGGGTTTCGCTGCGAGTGAGGATTTCATGCCCTGCGCCGCGCACCACCGCCTCGTCCATGCCGCCACCGTCAAGCTGGCGTCGGTAGCGCAGCAGTGCTCGCGAGAGTGAGGGCAGTTCATCGGGTTGCGCCAATTCGGCCAGGACCGCGCGCTCCTTTTCCAGTTGCCGTTGCAGTTCCGCCGCCAGGCCGCGAGCGGCGTCGAGATCGGCCGGGGCGCGATAGAGGAAAAAATTCTTCTCATGCCGGCGCAATTCCTGTGCCGTTTCCTGAAACGCGGCGATTGCCACCCCCTCGTTCACGCGCCGTTCCACGAAGCGCAGGCTGACCGAGGCAAACAGCACGAAGGCACCGACGCCGAGCGCCAGAGCGAGGTAGATGAGGATGATCTTGCTGCGGATGCTGTTCATGTCGTGTTTCATTAGGGAAACATGTTTCAAAGTCTAAACGTTTCGCTTGATCATCAACTTAATCAACAGGATATATTAGTCGATTTAAGTATTGTTTCAGAACAGAAACGCCAGTGGCATTCATATCAACTGTGACTAGTCAATAAAAACAAGGGGTTGCGAATCAGCTCGCGATGGCACGGAGCTTGCTATTAGGGACACACCTCTCAAGTCGTTCGCCGGGCCGTCCCAAGAACGACTTGGCCCCGCATTGACCACCACTCGGGGCGGCTCGGGCGATTATTCCGAGCCGGGGGCACCGCTAACTCCTGGAGCTTTCCCCATGAAACACCTGGCCGATCAGATCAAACAGGCGCTGAGCGCCTTGGCCTATGGCGACATCGGCGAGCGGGTCGGACGCCGTGAGCAATACGCCGCCCTGTTCCCCGAAGTCTCCACGCCCGAGCCCATGCCCAGCTTACCGCGCAAATGGATCGCACTGGGCGTGGGCGACACCTTGCCGCCGCACGTCATGTCCTATGTCATCGGCGCCTGCCGCCGGATGCGGGCCGATCTGTTGCTGCTTTCCGTCGATGCCATGCGGGTGCGCTCGCTGCTGGCCGACTATCTCCCGGACTTGCATGGCATCGAGTGCCAGACCGAAGAACTGTCGAGCACCGCCGCCGCCGCCGTCCTGCACGCACTGAACCTCCACCGCGGCGTGCTGTTCGCAGTGTCCAGCGCCAATGACGACCCTTTGCGTCCACTCCTGCGCGCCCGGCGCGGTCTGCGTTCTCCGGTGCCGATGGTGCTGGTCAGCCCGAAATCTCCCAACCTGCAGGCGGCAAGCCACATGCGGGTGGCTCCCTTGGTGGCGCCGTCGTGAAGCGCATCCGCCTGTCCCCCGCGCGGCTGTTGTATCTCGCCCTCAGCCTGTTTCTCGCCGCTCTGTTGTGGCTGAACCGCGACCTTCTGTTTTCTTAAGGCTCTAGTCGCGAAATCTGTGGTTGATCTCTTATGTAAAGAGCCGAAGCGAGGAACGACGTGGGGTGTGCCCGTTTTGCTGTCGTTTTTCCCTGGTTGCTTCTGGTACCTACAAAACCAGTCGTGGCAACGGTTTTCAGAGATCGCTCAACAGCAGGTTTCGCAACTAGAGCCATATCCAATCGGCACGAACACAAAGCCACCCGATTCACCGATTTTTTTTACTTAACATTTATTGGAGATATGACATGGCCAGTAGCCAAGCCAGCCTAGGCAAGACCCTGCTTTGGGGCGGAATCGCCGCCACCCTCTATGGGTTCTTGTTCTATTTTTCTGACGATTTTCTTCGCCTTGCCCATACCACGCAGGATGCTTGCCTGGTGCAGTCGGGCATGAATATCAACTACTTCAACAAGGCCACGCCGGAATTGTGCGCGGAACAAGGCGGCACCCTCATCCACGGCACCTGGTGGTATGTGCTCGCGCCCATCGCCATGGCCTTCGCCCTGTCCTACACCCACGGTATCTTTACCGGCCTGTTCTGGGACTTGCTCGGCCTGAAGGCCAGGAAATAAGGAAAACAACATGGAACATATGGCACTCATCAACTTTATCGATATCAGCCTGGGCGGTGCGATCACGCTGATACTAGTCGGCTTTGTGGGGGGGCTGGTATCCGGCTTCATCGGTTCCGGCGGCGCCTTTGTGCTGACCCCGGCGATGATGGCCCTGGGCGCGCCGGGCATGATCGCGGTGGCCACCAACTCCTGTCACAAGTTTCCCAAAGCGATAGTCGGTGTGTTCAAGCGCCACAAGTATGGTCAGGTGGATGTAAAGCTGGGCTTGGTGATGGCGGTTTTCGCCGAGGCGGGCGTGCTGTTTGGCAAACATATGATGACCAGTGTCAGGAACAGCTATGGTGCTGTGGGTACTGATCTTTATGTTTCCGCGATATTTATCGTGACCATGGCCGTCGTCGGTAGCTTCATGCTCAAGGACTATCGCAAGCTCAAGGCAATGGGTGACGATGCGCAGAAAACCCAGGATATTACCTGGATAGCGCGCTGGGTACAGTCGATACGCATTCCCGGAACCATGTTCTATTCCAGGGGGGTACAGGCCGAGATATCCTTCCTGTTCGTCATCCCACTGGGCTTTGCTACCGGTTTCCTGTCCTCCGCCATCGCGGTCGGGGGGCTTATTGGCGTGCCTGGAATGATCTACGTGCTTGGTGTGCCGGCCATCATGGCCTCCGCCACCGAGATGGTGATCGCCGTCGCGACTGGCCTTGGCGCCACCTTTCTCTACGGACTGGAAGGCGCGGTGGACATCCGTATGGCCATGCTGATTCTGCTCGGCTCTCTGTTCGGCATCCAGATCGGTGCGATCGGCACCACCTACGTGAAGGACTACCAGATCAAGTTCACCATGGCGGTGATCATGCTGACCGTGCTGTTCTCCCGCATCTTCTACATTCCTGGTTATCTCAATAGTGTCGGCATGATAGAACCGCTACCCGCCGGCACCCTTCAGGTCTTGAAATGGATTGGCGACGGCGTGATGTACCTGGCCTTGTTTCTCGGCGCCTATACCGTCTTTTCCGCTTTGTTCAAAGGCATGAAGAAACACAGGGAAAGTAAATCCGGAAGTGCCGGCGAAACCGCGGCCGACTGAACCCTTGAGGAGAACCCTATGACCGCACTATCCGAGAACGGCACTCTGGCCACCGTCCTGGTCGCCACCGATGGCTCCGACTTTTCCATCGGCGCCATCCGCACCGGCGTGGCTCTGGCCAAGTCGCGTGGCGCCCACCTGATCGGCCTATCCATTGCCGTGTACAACCCGGAATACAGCACCCTGGTGCCCAATCTGCATGTTGAAGCGGAGATGCGCGCGCGGGAAGCACTCAAGTCTTTCAGCGCCGAAGCGGGCGAGGGCGCCGAGACGATGACGCGCGAGGCGGCTGATCCGTATCCGGGCATTGTGGACGGCGCGAAGGAGCAAAACGCCGACGTCATCGTTATCGGTCGTCGCGGCAAGCGGGGACTCGCTCGCATGATGGTGGGCGATGCCACCGCCAAGGTGATCGGCCATGCCGATTGCGCGGTGCTGGTGGTGACGCGCGCCGCGCGTCTGTGGGGAAAACGCATCCTGCTGGCTACCGACGGTTCCGCCCACAGCGAGGCCGCTGCTGGCGCCGCCGGCCATCTGGCCAGGCAGGCCGGCCTGCCAGTGACCGTGGTTTCCGTGGTGACCAGCAGCCACAGCACGGCGCGCCGCCAGGAAGCCGAACAGGCCGTCTCTGCCAACGTAAAACGACTCGGGGATCTGGGGGTGGAGGCCGAAGGCAAAGTTGTGGAAGGCCGCCCGGACGAGGCCATCGTCAAAGTCGCCGAGGATGTCGGCGCGGATTTGATCGTGATGGGTAGCCTCGGTCGCACCGGACTGATCAAGGTGCTGCTGGGCAGCGTTACCCAACGAGTGATCGGCCAGGCTGTTTGCCCAGTGCTAGTGGTAAAGCCCTGATCGCCACCTAAAAACGCCATGTGGGACTATCCACACGGCGTTTTTTTGCACACGCAAGGCACCTCCTGACACCTGATAGACGTCATGCGCTTTTCCTGCCTGTTCGATTACCTCCATGTCTGTGGGTGCGGGGTCGATAAAAGATGCATCTCATTCTGTATTTCATCCGTGTCAAGAACGTGGTGCAGGAGCAGATGGCGGAAAGCGGTGCCCTTAAAATCATTGGCGCTGGCAACCTGCTCGACTCGAAGACCGAAGCCATCGCAGAAATTTACAAGCACCTGGATCGTGCCGTTTGCCGCACCTGCAAGGCGCGCATTTTCCGCGAATGCGGCGCGCTGCCAGCACTGCGGGCGCGCGTGATCCAGGCCCTCACTCAGACTCATTCCTCGGTGGATGCACTCCCACGTTCAGACTCATCTCCTGTTGGAAAAGGCGCCGCCTTGACGCTGGCAGGGGGATACGGTTAAATGCGCGCCTCTTTTCGCCGGGATTCCCCGGTTGAAGCAGCGGCCAGGTAGCTCAGTTGGTAGAGCAGCGGATTGAAAATCCGCGTGTCGACGGTTCGATTCCGCCCCTGGCCACCAAAAAAATCAAAGGCTTGCAGAACACCTCCAGACAAAGTCGCCCAGTATCTGGCGCACATGTAAGCACTTTGTAAGTATTTTCGAGGAACCGTGTAGGAAGCATTCTCCTTACTTTTGGGGGAGCCCTGGGGCGGACGAGAGTACGGCAGCACAAAACCCCAATGCTCGCAGTGGCCGATGACCCGGCATCCACCCCTGAAATTTCAATGGCGGCTCCACCTCGGTCAGCCGACTGCCATGAAGTAGCAGTTGGGCAAGAGTTGTGTGTCGCGAAACATCCAGCCACCTCTGTCTGAATCAATCCACCACGCATGGCCATCGCCAAACCTGTCCGATGCAGCTGCTGTAGAGGTCCGCGAGTTCCTCCGCAACCTCTCTCTGTTGTTCTCATCGCATTACCACGCGCAGATCCAGCGCGACTACGAGGAGCACAAATTCGACAACCTCGCCCAGCCCAGATTCTTCGCCGATCCCCCCGACTTCGACGACGAACCTTTCTGATCCACCATGCAACGGTAAACAACGCCGTCGGCATTCCCAGCCTCGGCGTTTTAATTGCCCAACAAACCATCATCGAACCTGATCATCAGAACATCAAATCAGGTGACCACACTCAATATTCGACGGCGCTCTTGTGTGCCCCGCGCGCCGCGAGTTCCGCAGCTTCAAGAAGCGCGTAGCGCTCCTTTGCTTCGTCGCCCATTGCACACCTCCACATGTAGTCTCAGGCCGGCGGTGGTAGCTATGTCCATCAGCGTGTCCAGGGAAAACAGGTCGATCTTGCCCCCCATCAGGTTGGAGATGCGGGGCTGGGTGACACCGAACAAGGTGGCGGCTTCGGCCTGGGTCATGCCGCTTACAGTTCCTCGCTATCCCGGCGTAGCTTGTAGGGCTGGATCAGCACTTCGGCCGGCAATTGCAAACCGGAGGCCAGGCGGCGGATCATGTCCAGGGTCATAGGGCGGGCGCGGTTCAGGATGTCGGATACCCGTCCGCGTGGGCCAATGTAGGGTTCCAGGTCTTTACGTGCCAACCCCCGCGCCTCCATGACGTGGTGCAAAAATTCGATGGGGTCGGGGTCGGGAATGGGGAAATGCCGGCGCTCGTAGTCCTCGATCAGCATGGCCAGCACATCGAGACGATCAGCTTCGGGAGACTTGGCCGGCGCATTCCACAGGCTCTCGGCGTCAGCCAGGGCGGCCTTGTATTCCTTCTGGGTTCTGATGGGCTTCAGTTCCATGCTGGTCGCCTTCAAATCGTTTCCACGTCTATCTTGTCGTACTCGCGATGGGTGCCGATGAACCGGACATACATCAGTCCCTTCTCGTAGCGAACCGCCACCACCAGTCGGTAGTCATTGCCTTTGATGTTGAAAACCACCCGGTTATTGGCGGTAAAGCTGGCATTCAGATAGGCGGCCTTGATGTCTGCCGGCGTTGTCCAGTCGGCGCGACTTGCCAAGGCGTGCCATGCTCGTAGCGCCGTTTCGGCATCTGGGTGCTTCTCCCAGGAATCGCGCAAGGTGGAGAGGGCTATAACCCGCATGAATCAACCCTAGCACGATACCAACATGGTATCAACGATAATCAGCGCTGCACCAGCCTAAGGCCCTCTTGAGCCTCCTTGAGCCTCGGCCGGCTGTTCGATGTCGGCCTGTTCCAGAATCCAGCCTTCAATCTTGCTGTGCCACATTCTGAGTAGGTCCAGTGGGCGGCGACGGTAGTGTTTTTCAGCAATCGCGGAGGGTTTGTGGCCCATGATTTGCGCTACCACGCCGACCGGCGCTTCCGTCCTTTCACTCAGGGTGCCGAACGAGCGGCGCAGACCATGAATGGAAAAGTGTGGCAGGCCGCCGGCGGCGAGGGCGCGAGTGTGGGCAGCACGCGGTTCCTGAATGCGTCCAGATGCGGCGGTGGGACTGCTGAATACCCACGGCGATGGTTTCCATTTCATGAGGTCGTTCTCGACTTTCTTTCCGGTCAGGATTCGAAACTTGGCAGGTGGTGTTTCGTTGCGGCGTTTGAGAACGGCCAGCAGGGCAGCGACATAGGGCGTCAAAGGGATGATGCGGCCGGTCTCGTCAACCTTGTCGGCAATGCTCAGGCTCTTCCATTGGAAGTCCACCTCGGCCCATTTCAACCCGGCCAGTTCTTCACGCCGCGCCCCGGTCAACAGCAGGGCTTGCAGGTAAGCGGCTTGCACGGGCGGCAGGTGGCGCACAGACTGGAACCAGGTCGACAGTTGCTCGCGTTGCAGGCAGTCTCCTTCTTTCTTCGAGATACCGGGAACATGGTCCTTGGTGATGTGGGTGCCAACGGCTTCGAGGTGGGTGGATTGCGGTATTCGTCACGGTGCGCGCACCATCGGACGAAGGCGCGAAGCATGCGGTAGGCAAGGGCTGTTTGGGTCGGGCGTGTAGCGCTCTCGGCATCTAGCCAGGATGCCACCTTGGCGGGAGTCAGGTCCGACAGCTTGAGCGGCATCAGTGCGGCCAGGGGGCCAGACTCTGTGTTGCCTTTGCCGCGTTTCTTCTCAACGCCACCTTGGCGGGAGAGCTTTTCATGGTCCACCAGGGTGCGGGTGCTCCACTTTGCCTGGCTGTTAGCAGATAGGCGGTCCATGCCTCGCTCACCAAGACTTGCTGGCGTTGCCGTTCTTCGCGTTTGGCCGCATCGGCAGCGATGCGCTCCCGTTTGTGTTCACGGGGGTCGGCACCTTGGTCAATGAGCGTTTGCCTCCTGCGCGCTTCCTCACGGGCCTTGTCGATACTCCAAGCCTTCACGCTGCCGATAGTCAGGCGCAGATCGCGGCTATTCAGCTTGCCTTGAAAGATGAAAGCCTTTCTGCCAGGGGTCGCTCTGACGGCCAGACCGGTCACGTCGGCATCCCAAAGAAAAGCCTGCCCTTTGTCGGTGGTGAAGTCTTGAATCCTTCCAGACGTCAGTTTGACCCGTACCATGATTTCACCTCGCCAGGTTCGCTTACATGAAATTCATGTAAGCGCTTTGTAAGCACAATCGTAACTACTCAGGTGCCTGGCCTGGTTCGTGCGTATGCATGAGGCATCTAAAAATGGTAGAAGTTGAGCATGTCAAATCGCCAGCCACCCTCGCCAGAATCCCTACCAGTCAATCCAGGAATGACTGACGTTCCCGCCAATCTCGCCTTCGAGCAACTGCCGCTGGCGCCCGCCGTGCTGGTGAATTTGCGCCGCCTTGGTTACCACAGCATGACGCCGATCCAGGCGGCCAGCCTGCCGCTCACCCTGGCGGGGCACGACCTGATCGCGCAGGCCAAGACCGGTAGCGGCAAGACGGCGGCCTTCGCGCTGACCCTGTTGGCGAATCTGAATCCGCGCAGCTTCGTGGTGCAGGCGATGGTGCTGTGTCCGACCCGCGAGCTGGCCGATCAGGTGACCCAGGAGATCCGTCGCCTGGCGCGCGCCGAGGACAACATCAAGGTGCTCGCCCTGGTCGGCGGCACCACCATGCGCCCGCAGATGGCCAGCCTGGAGCATGGCGCCCACATCGTGGTGGGCACGCCGGGCCGTATTCTGGATCACCTGCAACGCGGCAGCCTGAACCTGGATGCGCTCAACACTCTGGTGTTCGACGAGGCTGACCGGATGCTGGACATGGGTTTCTTCGACGATATGGTGTTCGTCGCGAAGCAGTGCCCGAAGAATCGCCAGACCTTGCTGTTTTCCGCCACCTACCCGGAAGGCATTGAAAAACTGGCCCGCCAGTTCCTCCGCCAGCCGCGCGAGGTGAAGCTGCTGGAGCGGCACGAGAGCGACAAGATTCGCCAGCGTTTCTACGAGGTGGCGAACGAGGATCGGCTGGCGTCCGTCGCCCGCCTGCTCAACCACTTCCGCCCGGTCAGCAGCCTGGCCTTCTGCAATACCCGGCAGCAATGCCGCGACTTGTTGAAGATGCTGCGCGCCCAGGGTTTCCATGCCCTGGCGCTGCATGGCGAACTGGAACAACGGGAACGCGACCAGGTGCTGATCCAGTTCGCCAACCGCAGTTGTTCGGTGCTGGTGGCGACCGACGTGGCGGCGCGCGGGCTGGACATCGCCCAGCTCGAAGCAGTGATCAACGTCGATGTGACGCCCGACCCCGAGGTCTACATCCACCGCATCGGCCGCACCGGGCGCGCCGATCAGGATGGCTGGGCGCTGAGCCTGGCCAGTGCCAACCAGATGCGGCGCGTCGCCAACATCGTCAAGGAACTGGGCACCGAGGTGGAGTGGCACCCCATCGACGCACTCCCCGCCACCAGCGACCAGCCGCTGCTGCCGCCGATGACGACCTTGCAGATACTGGGTGGCCGCAAGGACAAGATCCGCCCAGGCGACGTGCTCGGCGCGCTCACTGGCGAGGCCGGGTTCACGGCGGCCCAGATCGGCAAGATCCATGTCGGCGAGTTCCACACCTATGTCGCGGTGGCGCGTGGCATCGCCCAGGAAGCGCAACGCCGGCTGATGGCCGGCAAGCTGAAGGGCAAGACGGTGAAAGTCCGCATCCTCGACATTCCCAGCGAGGCGCAGGCGGAAACCGCCTCGCGCGCCAATGCCAGCATCCGGCGGCGGCCGCAGCCTTGAGGGTATTTCCCCCCAACCTACGCTTCTGTAGCGCCGGCATCCTTGCCGGCGTCTTTTAAAACAGCCGGCAAGGATGCCGGCGCTACAGTAAGACGCGAGCTTGTTTCACGTTAACCAATCCGAGACTCGACCATGAAATGGCTGTTCAGAACTTTCTTCAAAACCTTGCGCCTGGTATTGGGCCCCGTGCTGCTGCTGCGCGAGCGGATGAGCGCGCCCAGGGGGCTGGTTCGCGTACCGGAAGCGCAACAGGACGTGGACCGACAATGCCGCGATCTGGCCCTGTATCAATTCAAGACCTGTCCGTTCTGTATCAAAGTGCGCCAGGAGATGCGCCGCCTGTCACTCGACATCGAACAGCGCGACGCCCAGCACGACACCGCCAACCGCGCGGCGCTGTTGCAGGGCGGTGGGAAGCCTTCCGTGCCGTGCCTGTGGATTCGTGACGAGCAGGGAAATGAACGCTGGATGTACGAATCCGGCGACATCATGGCCTACCTGCGTGGGCGCTTCGCCGCTTGAGCACCCCCCTGCTATCGGCCGAATATCGCCGCACGATCAGCAGCGAGGAAATCGCCCACCTGCCGATCAGGCGTTACGAAGGCGAAGTCTGTGTCGTCGCCACAGCGGAAGAACTGGAGCGGGCGATGGCCGACCTCCGCCAGGAACGGGTGGTCGGCTTCGATACCGAGACGCGCCCCTCCTTCCATAAGGGCGAGGACTATCTGCCTTGCCTGGTCCAGTTGGCGACCGCCCGCAGGGTGTATCTGTGGCAATTGCAGCGGCTGGATTTTTCCCACGCGCTCGCCGAACTCCTGGGTAACCCGGACCTCATCAAGACCGGCGTGGCGCTGGCCGGGGACATCGGCCAACTCAAGCGCCTGTTCCGACTGCAATCCGCTGCCGTCGTGGACCTGGGCCATGTAGCCAGGCGCCACGGCAACCGCCAGACCGGCTTGCGTAATCTGGCCGCGCTATTCCTGGGTGCGCGCATCCCGAAAGGGGCGCGCACCACCAACTGGTCTGTGCCGCGCCTCTCCCCTGCGCAAATTCGTTACGCCGCCACGGACGCCTGGGCCGGCCGTGAACTCTATTTGTGCTTTGAAAAGCTGGGCTTGCTGGCGCCAGCCGACGCTCCGCTATAGCCCAGTGCGTCGGTATCCTCGTGGATCATTCCGTCAGCGCACGAAGGCGCGGCGCCCGGCATACACCGCCGATTCGCCCAGATATTCCTCGATACGCATCAACTGGTTGTACTTCTCCACCCGCTCGCCCCGGCACGGCGCGCCGGTCTTGAGGTGGCCGGTACCCAGCGCCACGGTGAGGTCGGCGATGAAGCTGTCCACCGTCTCGCCGCTGCGGTGCGACACCATCGCGCCCCAGTTGGCGCCGTAGGCCAGGTTCACCGCCGCCACGGTCTCGGTCAGGGTGCCGATCTGGTTGAGCTTGATCAGCACCGCGTTGGCGGCGTTCTCGTCGATGCCGCGCTGGATGCGCTCCACATTGGTGACGAACAGATCGTCGCCGACCAATTCGAGCTTGCCGCCCAGTTGCGCGTTGAGCAACTTCCAGCCCGCCCAATCGTCTTCCGCCAGACCGTCTTCCAGCACCAGAAACGGATATTTGGCGGCCCAGTCGGCATACATCGCCACCATCTCGGCGGCATCCACCTTGCGGCCTTCGGTGCGCAGGTGATAGAGGCCATCCTCGTAGAAGCCGCTGGAAGCGGGGTCAAGGGCGATCACCACGTCGTCGCCGGGGCGGTAGCCGGCCTGTTCGATGGCCTGGACGATCAAGTCCATGGCGTCCGAGTTGCGTTTCAGCACCGGCGCGAAACCGCCCTCATCGCCGACGCCGGTGGAATAGCCGCCCTTCTTGAGCACTTTTTTCAGCGCGTGGTAAACCTCGCTCCCCCAACGCAGCGCCTCGGCGAAGTTGGGCGCACCCACCGGGGCGATCATGAATTCCTGCAGGTCGGTGCCTTGCCAGTTGGCGTGGGCGCCGCCATTGAGGATGTTGAACATCGGCACCGGCAGGCGGCACGCGGCTGCGCCGCCCAGGTAGCGGAATAGCGGCAGATTGCAGGCGGCGGCGCCGGCGCGCGCCACCGCCAGGCTGACGCCGAGGAGGGCGTTGGCGCCCAGCCTGGTCTTGTGGGAAGTGCCATCCAGCACCAGCATGGCCCGGTCTACCGCGCCCTGGTCGAGGGCATCCAGGCCGGTGACGGCGGCGCGAATCTCGCCGTTGACGTGGCTGACCGCCTTGCTGACGCCCTTGCCGCCATAGCGCGCCGGGTCGCCATCGCGCAATTCCAGGGCTTCGTGAATGCCGGTGGAGGCGCCGGAAGGCACCGCCGCGCGGGCAAAGGCGCCGCTGGCCAGAGTGACTTCGACTTCCACGGTGGGATTGCCGCGAGAGTCGAGGATTTCGCGGGCGTGAATCGTCTGGATATGGGTGTTCATGGATTACTCCTGGGTCGATGAAAGGGAAGGGGCGCCGCGCAGTGCCCACAGCGGCAGCAGGATCGCCGCGGTCAGGGCACAGGCGGCGGAGAACGCGAAGGCGGTCAACGCGCCGGCTTGTTGATACAGCTCGCCGAAGATCAGCGAGGCGGGCAGCAGCAGGATGCCCGCCGTCAGGTTAAACCAGCCGTAAGCGGTGCCCACCCGGTCTTTCGGGGCGAGGTCGGCCACCAGGGCCTTTTCCACCCCCTCGGTGGCCGCCATGAAGATGCCGTAGAAGGCGAACAGGGCGAACAGCAGGAATGGCGTGTCCGGCGGCATGAGCCCCAAGCCAAGATAGAACAGGCCATAGGCGAGCCAGCCGGCGACCAGAAGGCGGGTGCGCCCCACCCGGTCGGACAGGGCCGACAGCGGCGTCGAAAACAGCATGGCGATGGCCGCTACCGCCGCCCAGGCCAGCGGCACTTGCGCCTGCGGCAGGCCCAGTTCGCGCGCCCGCAGGAGCAGGAACATGTTGGACGAGTTGCCCAGGGTGAACAGGGCCAGCACCGCGAGATAACGCTTGAAAACGGGTGGCAGGCCGACCAGGCGCCAACTGAACGGTGGCCGCGGGCTGTGGCTGCCGTCCTGGCGCGGCTCGCGCAGCAGCAAGGCCATGATCAGACAGAGTATGGCCGGCAGAAAAGCGAACAGGATGACGTCGTGCAACGACCAGCCCAGGCCCAGCAACAAGGCGGCCGTAAGCGGCCCCACCACCGCGCCGGCGTTGTCCATCGCCCGGTGCAGGCCGAAGGCGAGGCCACGCACCGTGGGGTCGACGCTGTTGGCCAGCAGGGCGTCACGCGGCGAGGTGCGTAGGCCTTTGCCCACCCGGTCGGCGAAGCGCAGCAAAAGCACGCCCAGCCAGCTTGTGGCGAAGGCAATCAAGGGCCGGGCGAAACCGGCCAGGGCATAGCCCGCCACCACCCAGGGCTTGGCGCGGCGGGTGCGGTCCACCACCACACCGGAGAACAATTTCAAGAGACTCGCGGTCGCCTCGGCGATGCCCTCGATCACCCCCAACACACGCGGCCCGGCCATCAGCACCGAGGCCAGATACAGCGGCACCAGCGGGTAGATCATTTCCGAAGCCGAGTCATTGAGCAGGCTGATCAGGCCGATCAGCCAGACGGTGCGGGGGAGGGAGAAGAGTGCCTTGAACATACTCAGTCAAGTATAACCAACCACGAAGCCCAGCTTCGCGGCCAACGATTTCAAAGCCCGAGCTTGCGCACTCGCCGCCACAGGGTCGTGCGATCCACGCCCAGCATCTTTGCCGCTGCCGCCTTGTTGCCGTTGCAGCGCTTGATGGCGAACATGATCTGGCCGCGCATCTGGCTATCGGAGGTCTCGTGGGCCGAAGCTGGCGCGCGCGGCGGAATACCCTGGCCGTGATAAGCGCGGATGTCCTGAGGCAGGCTGTCAGGACGAATATCCCCATCGATGGCGCAGATCAGCGCGTGTTCCATGGCGTTTTCCAGTTCGCGCACATTGCCCGGCCAGGGATACTCGATCAGCATGCGCAGCGCCTCGTTGGACAGCACGGCCTTTTCATAGCCACGACGCCACAGCACCGCCAGGAAACGATCAATAAGCAGGGGAATGTCAGCCTTGCGCTCGCGTAGCGGCGGGATGTGCAGCGTGATGACCGACAGTCGGTAATAAAGGTCAGCCCGGAACTGGCGTGCGTCCACTGCGTTCTTGAGATTGCGGTTGCTCGCAGAAACGATCCGCACATCCACGGTCTGGCTGTGGTTCGACCCCACCGGCTCGAAGCGGCGTTCCTGCACCGCTTTCAGGAATTTTGCTTGCAAATGCAGCGGCACCTCCCCCACCTCATCGAGGAACAGCGTGCCACGGTCGGCGGCGGCGAAGCGGCCGGCGCGGTCGGCGCTCGCCCCGGTGAATGCGCCACGCACGTGGCCGAAGAATTCTGATTCATGCAACTCTCCGGGCACCGCAGCACAATTGACCTCGATGAGCGGCCGGGGCGCGCGGGGGCTGAGCCGGTGCAACTGGCGCACCAGCACGTTCTTGCCTGTGCCCGATTCGCCTTGCATCAACACATAGGCCTCGGTCGGCGCCACCTGTCTAAGCTGGCGCAGCACTTCCTGCATGCGTGTATCACGGGTGACGAAATCTTCTGGCGCCAGGCCATCGGCTTCCTCGCGCAGGCGCTTGAGGTCGGTGATGTCGCGGAGGGTGACGAGGCGAAACAGTGTGGCACGCTCCCGCTCGATCAGCCCGGTGCGCAGGTGAATGCAGCGGCTGCCGCCGGGCAAGGCAAGCCAGCGTTCGAACTCGACGATGTCCTTCTGCCGGCGGCTCACCGCGTCGTCAAAGCCGAGGTCGATCAGGCCGCGGGTGATCACCAGCTTCAGATTCAACCCACCCACGTTGCCGAGTTGCACGATGGGGCTGTCTTCGGGCACCTCCAGCAATTGCCGCGCCGCAGCGTTGTAGAAGACCACGGTGCCATTCGTTTCGGCGATCAGGATGCCCTCGTCCACACTGGCGAGGACGGCTTCCAGAATGTTGCTATCCCGTAGGATCTTACCGACCGACATACTCTCCCTTCCCAGCGTTGCACGTTGCGCAACAGCAACACACATCAACAACATATTGTTTTATATAACAGTTTTGTAAATATGTGAAAAGCATGCAACGCCCATATGCAACAGAGTAATCCCACGAGTCCCTGGGTTCCCAAGAAAATCAAAGGGTTGCGTTTTGGCACGGCGCTTGCTCTTCACTTTTCGCGGGGGTTGTCCCCGCGCCCTTGATCCCCAGGAGGAAAACAATGGCTGATTTGAGAAAAGTGATGAGCATTCCCGGCGCCTTCGCCGCGGGAGAATTCTCACCAACCGGAGAACTGTTGAATTACACCGGTGACATCAACATCCAGGCCGCCAAGATGGCCGCCCAGATGTGCGCCGCCAACATGATGATGGGGCGGATGCAGGCCTCGGGCTGGACGTCCTACACCGGCAAGGAGGGATTCGAACCGGTGACCGGCTTTGCCGTCTCCGGCCCGGAGAATTCGGCTTTGATCGTGGGGCACGTCGGTGTGTTCGTGCGCAACAAGAATGTGGACTTCGACAAGGCCTTCGAAGTCCTGGCTTCACTTTGATCAAAGGAGACGACCATGACTGACCTGAATGCCCTGCTGAAACTGAAAGGTGTGTTTGCCGCCGGCACTTTCTCCGACGACGGCAAGCTCACCGGCTACGCCGGCGACCTTACCGAGGATGCGGCGGCGATGGCCGCCGCCATGTGTGCGGCCAATATGCACATGGCACGCATGCAGACGGACGGCTTCACCGCCATGAGCGGCGAGTCCGGTTGGACACCCGCCACCGGCTTCTCGCTCGCTGGGCCCAAATTCGCCGTCTGTGTGATGGGCAACACTGGCGTATTCGCCCGTGTTGGCGAAGCTTCCTTCAATCAGATTTTCAAAGCCATTCCGGCGGTGAAATAAGGCCGCACGTCGGCCGCCATCCCCGGCCGGCTTTTTTCGAGGAAATACCATGGACAATTTTCTGACCGCCGAATGGGTCGAGCGCTATCGCCTGCATTGGAACGAGCAGAGCGAGCTGCTTCAGGGGCTGAAGGGGTTTTCCGCCCTGATCGAATATGGCTGGGAAGATGGTTCAAAACCTAGCGCCTTTCTGCTCGTCGAGGACGGTCGGGCGATCACCGCGGGTTGGGGCGAAGCTCCCGGCAAACCGACCTTCGTGATGAAGGCCAGCGCTGAGAACTGGCGGCGGCTGCGCGAAGGGACGCTTTCCGGCCGCGCCGCTTTGCTGACGAAAAAACTGAAATTCAAGGGCTCCATGATCACCGCCATGAAATACATGGGGCCATTCGAAAAAAGCATCGCGCTGCTCAGCGCGGTGTGAAGCCACCCCGAGCAGGGGCTTCATCAGGTCGCAATCCATGCCAGTCAGCGCAGTAATTGGCCCGAGCCGCAAAGCGCGCCGAAAAAACACGGCCGGCGCTCCATGGCATGCGGAACACTGGGAATCAATAAGTCGGGAGGTGCCCTTCAAGCGTTGGGGGCAAGCCTGCCGTTGCCGGCGGCCTGGGTGAAATCGTCCAGCAGCTTGGCGACGAAAGCTTCATCCAGGTCGGCGGTGATGAACACGAAGCGGCTGCGCTGGTCCGCATCGGGCCAGGCCGGCAGTTCGGTGGGCGGGTAGAAGAGGTGTTGCACGGCGTGCAGCACCACCGGATTGGGCTTGCCTTTCACGTTGACGAGGGCCTTCATGCGCAACAGGTTGCGGGCCTTGAAAGCTTGCAACATGTCCAGCGCGGATTGCACGCCGACCCAGTCCAGCGGCTCGTCGAAGGTGAGACTGAAGGCGCGGATGCGGTCGTCATGCGGCGCCGCTTCGGCGGGCCGCGTCTTGCCGCCCAGCGGGGAACGCAGCGCTGGCCGGTAACGCGGGTGTGTCAGCCAGCGCGCGACATCGGAATGTTTGCCGGAGACACTGAACAAGCCGAGGCCGGTGATCAGTGCCGGATCGACGACGCCGTTCACCACCTCGAGGACGGGTGCGGCGGGATTGAGTTCAGCCAGTCGCGCGTGCAGGGCGGCGAGCGCGGCGCGATCAGCCTGGTCGGTCTTGGTCAGCAGCAGCCGGTCCGCCACCGCCACCTGGCGTACAGCTTCGTAATGGCTATCCAGTTGCCCGCCGCCCAGCACCGTGTCCACCGTGGTGACGACGCCATCCAGCTGGTGCCGCACGGCGATCCAGCGGTCACTGAGCAGGGTATCGAGGATCGGCGCCGGGTCGGCGATGCCGGTGGTCTCGATGAGGATGCGCTCATAAGGCGGTAGCTTGCCGTCGCGCCGCCCCATATAGAGATTCTTGAGGGTCGGCGCCAGCGCGCCCTGCACCTGGCAACAGACGCAGCCGCCGGAGAGCAACGCCAGCGGCCCGCGCGTCTCCTCCAGCAATTGATGGTCGAGGCCGATCTCGCCGAACTCGTTCATCACCACGGCGGTGAGCGGCAGATGCCGCAACAGGTGGTTCAGCAGCGTGGTCTTGCCGCTACCGAGAAAGCCGGTGAGCAAAGTGACGGGGAGGTGTTCTTGAGCGGCCATGAGTGGGGGCGGTGCGGGTGAGGGCAGAAAAAAAGCCGGGCGAACCCGGCTTTTCATGCCTTGAAAGCCCGGCTTACAGGGACAGAATCCAGTGGACCAGCTTCTTGGCGTTGTCGTCAGACACTTGCGGGTGCGGCGGCATGGGAATCGGGCCCCAGACGCCCTTGCCACCCTTCTTGATCACGGTAACGAGATGATTGGCCGCCTTGGCGTCACCTTTGTACTTCTTGGCAACATCCTTCAAGGCGGGGCCAACTACCTTCTTGGCCACCTGGTGGCAGCTCAGACAGCCGCTTTTCTGGGCTAGAGCCTGGTCGGCGGAAGCGACCCCGGTGGTCAGGACCAGCGCGGCGGCGGCGGCGATAACGATAGCTTTCATGTGGGAATCTCCTTTTTTGCGCAAAAGGCTACTTTTCGTAGCGGCACGCATCTTACGCAGGTGTTTGCGCGATGAGAATGGTTAATAAATCGGGCAATCGAACTATTTACGGCAGACATTTGCCGCTGTTGAAACCCGGTTTCAGACCCAGTCCGAACATGCCGGCACACCGTCATTGTCTTGCCTGCAACGGAATAGAAACAGAACCCCCCATACCGGTGCATCGTGCACCTATCCGGTGCGCCGCTTCCGGGCAAGGTGCGCCAATTGGCTGATTCATAGCCTTTTTGCACCTGGCACGAGCATTGCTAAGTGTCTACCAGGCCTCTCTCAAGAAACACGCCGGGCCGCCCCTAGTGTTTCTTGGCCCCCTCGGGGGGAGAACGTCGCGCAGCGGCATTTTCGGGGGCGCTCTCAAGAAACACGCCGGGCCGCCCCTAGTGTTTCTTGGCCCCCTCGGGGGGAGAACGTCGCGCAGCGGCGTTTTCGGGGGCGCTCTTCTCTGAGAGATCCTGGACAACGGCGTCCTCCCCCAACGGGGTGGATGCCGTTTTTTTTTCGAAGGAATACGCATGGCACGCATGAAACTGGTACTGGTGGGCAACGGCATGGCCGGGATGCGCACTCTGGAGGAGCTGCTCCGCGCGGCGCCCGATCTCTATGACATCACGGTATTCGGCGACGAGCCGCATCCCAGCTACAACCGGATCATGCTGTCGCCGGTCCTGGCCGGCGAGCAGACGGTGGAGCAGATCATCTTGAATCCGCGCGACTGGTATGTCGATCGCGGCATCACCCTCTACACCGGCAAAAGAATCGTGAAGATCGACCGCAAGCGCCGCACGGTCGAAGCCGATGACGGCAGAGGGGGCAAAACCGTGGCCACTTACGACCGCCTGCTGCTGGCGACCGGTTCCAAGCCCTTCATCCTGCCCGTTCCGGGCGCTGATCTGCCCGGCGTGGTCGGTTTCCGCGACATCGCCGACGTGGACGCGATGATCGCCGCCTCCACGCATTACCAGCACGCCGTGGTGATCGGTGGTGGTCTGCTTGGCCTGGAAGCGGCGAACGGTTTGAAGCTGCGCGGCATGGACGTTTCCGTGGTGCATATCGGCGACTGGTTGCTCGACCGGCAACTGGATGAACCGGCCGCGCGTCTGTTGCAACAGAATCTGGAGTCCAAGGGACTGAAGTTTTTGTTGAAGAAGCAGACGGCTGAACTGATTCAGAGCGCAAGCGGGCGCGTCGGCACCCTCCGCTTCAAGGATGGTGAAGAAATCCCCGCCGACCTGGTGGTGATGGCCGTCGGCATCCGCCCCAATACCGCCCTGGCCGAATCCGCCGGCCTCTATTGCAACCGTGGCCTGGTGGTCAACGACACCCTGCAGACCTACGATCCGCGCATCTATGCCGTAGGCGAATGCGTCAACCATCGCGGCATCGCCTACGGGCTGGTCGCGCCGCTGTTCGAGCAGGCCAAGGTGTGCGCCAACCATCTGGCGGAACATGGCGTCGCCCGCTACGGCGGCTCGATGACCTCGACCAAGCTGAAAGTCACCGGCATCGACCTGTTCTCCGCCGGCAATTTCATGGGGGGCGAAGGGCTTGAGGAAATCGTGTTCCAGGACGTCGGTCGCGGTTCCTACAAGAAGCTGGTGCTCAAGGACAACCAGTTGGCCGGCGCCGTGCTCTATGGCGATACCCTCGATGGCGCCTGGTACTTCGAGCTGATGCGCGAGCACACCGACGTTTCCGGCTTCCGCGACAAGTTGCTGTTCGGCCGCCACCATATCGGCGACAGCGGCTGCGGCGGTGGACTGGGCGACGAGAAGGCCCGCATCATGGCGATGTCGGACAGCAGTGAGATTTGCGGCTGCAACGGGGTGTGCAAGGGCGACATCATCAAGGCCATTCGCGAGAACAAGCTGTTCACCCTGGACGAGGTGCGCGCCCACACCAAGGCTTCCGCCTCCTGCGGCTCTTGTACCGGCCTGGTGGAAACCATCCTGGCGGCCACCGCCGGCGGCGACTATTCCGTGGCGCCTTCGAAGAAACCGCTGTGCGGCTGCACCGAATACAGCCACGACGAAATCCGCTCCACCATCGTCGATAACAACCTGAAGACCCTGCCGGAAACCCTGCGCTTCATGGACTGGAAGACGCCGGACGGCTGCGCCAAGTGCCGTCCCGCCCTCAACTATTACCTGCTCTGCGCCTGGCCCGGTGAATATCAGGACGACGCCCAGTCGCGTTACATCAACGAACGCGCCCACGGCAACATCCAGAAGGACGGCAGCTTCTCCGTGGTGCCGCGCATGTGGGGCGGGCTGACCAACCCGAAGGAACTGCGCGCCATCGCCGACGTGGCGGAAAAATTCAACGTGCCCGAAGTCAAAGTCACCGGCGCCCAGCGTATCGACCTGTTCGGAGTGAAAAAAGAAGACCTGCCGGCTATCTGGAAAGATCTGGCGAA